>CAJHXW010000032.1_pt1 | contig 23373 bp, 21 predicted proteins | sample 9198581 | NCBI WGS metagenome assembly CAJHXW01 (sample SAMEA7708328, study PRJEB35096) | sediment metagenome | biome: marine neritic benthic zone biome [ENVO:01000025]; feature: sediment [ENVO:00002007]; material: shallow marine sediment [ENVO:03000034] sea grass bed [ENVO_01000059] ...
CCTGCCGCTGGAATCGACTATCAATTTAAAAGTAAGCTCTCCTTTCACATTCCCCTGCCACCGGGGTTTCTTGCGGTAACACCGGTTTATTGACGAAATGGACTTTTTAAGGATTGTTATAATGGCTTCTCTATTCAATCCGCCGCTTACAGATATTTCACCTAATTTAATATGAACTCGTTTATGATCCTTTTTGTCTGACATTTCCTCTTCAACCAATGAAGCCGGCTCTTTTGATTTATAGCGTTCGTCCTTTACTTCCATGGGCTTGCTTTTGCGAACCATTAAAGAGGGTGAAGCGCCAAGCGTTGAGATTCCTTGTGCAACACGGGATTTTCCACCCACAGCGTAATCAGAAACGCCCCGAGGCAGTGGCAAAGGTTGTTTAACCGTTTGGGCCTGACCATCTATTAGCCGTACCTTTGTATCAATGGCAACAAATGAAGTATACTCGGTTAAAAGGTTATAGGTTAAACCAAGACTTGTTACTTCTTTTACACGCTCATCGTCAGAGCCCAATCGATTATAATCGGACAGGATAGCAATACGGTGCCTGGCCCACAAATAGCGAAGAGCCAAATTTGTCTCTAATGGTTTTACTTTTGTCACATTTACTTTTTCCCTGTAAGTGCGGTCTCCGGCAATTCCTTTTACTAAAATATTACCCTGTGGCTTGCCGCGCCACTTGCCAAAAAGGATAACCGGGCGCTGTGCCATTACATCAGGAATGCTTGGCGGTTCAATATCATAAGCCTTAAACTTACCGAAATTTACGCTAATTCCTGTCAAAACCGGCGACTCAATCAGCTTTCTGAATTTTGCGGCCTTTTTTTGTGCTTCATCCGGCCGGGTAATAATAAAGGGCTCTCCCATACCGACCCTTGCTATACCTTCTATAAGATGACGGTTCACGCTCGATCCTATACCAAAGGCAAACATATTGGCATGACCGAGATTGTTTCGAATCAGATCAAAAGCTTCTTTTTCAACAGAGACATAACCATCTGTAACAATAACAACATTGCGCGAGTACCCTTCAGTTCCCTGCAATGAAAGCGCTTTTTTCAGTGCCGGAAGCAACCGGGTTCCTCCGCCGCCCCGCTGGCGCTCAATGACGCTGATGGCATGATTAATGTTCTTTCGAGTTGCAGCCAAAGACTTTTCTGCCATTATAGTAGAACCCCCTGCAAACAAAAGAACATTAAACCGGTCAGATGGACGAAGATTTCCGATTAGATCTTTCAGAAGTTTTTTGGATATATTTAGAGGAAAACCGCTCATAGAGCCTGAAACGTCAACAATAAACATATATTCCCGAGGCGGTATCTGGTCCTCTTTTATCCGTTTAGGAGGTTGGAGCATTAACAGAAAAAAGTTTTCCTTTTCCCCTTTGGAAAGAAGAAGTCCTGTTTCTATCTTACCGCCGGCGAGCCGATATTTTAATATGAAATCACGGTTGCCGCCACTTTTTTCAGATGAGTTAAGCTGAATGGATGCAAAATTTGAATTCTTATATCGGATATCTACGTTGTGTGTGTCACAACTGATGTCCTGGATTGGAAGACCCGCTGCAAGGTCCATTTTCATATCAAAGGCATATGGCGCCGATTCCCCTTCATGTAAATACGGATTTGATGTCCAGTTTTCCGATGCTCCTGTTTGTTCTGACGGCTGGTCAACATATCGAGGGCCGACTACCGTCGGATATACAAACTCGTAAACCGCATCGGTGGGGATCAGCAGTTCGGTATATTTTAGCTCCACCTTTATCACATCTTCGGACAGAATATTTGCCACGCTCATCTGGAATACATTTGGCCGCTGCTGCTCTAAAAGTGAAGCGCTCTTTCCTTGCAGTTTTGCCTGCTCATATTCACGACGGGCCGCTTTACGCTCTCGAATCTGAGCCGTAATTATACGTTCGCCAATGGTCATTTTCATCCCGTAAACTGCAGCCCGGGTGGATGCAGGAAACACATAAATTGCTTCTAAAGGATTTTTGCCCTCATTCTTATAGACCTGTGTAATCATGACATCCGCAATAACACCTGAAATATTGACCTTTGTCGAGGTCGATTTTAGCGGCAACCGATCAGTATCAGGATCGTCACTCTTTACAAAGAAATAAGGCGATAATGTCTGATCCGTACCTTTTTCCGGTTGTGCGAAAACAGTTTTTGCCACAAGCAGACCAAAAGCTGCAACGAGAATCGTTAATGTTATCTTTAGTAGTTTCATGGAGACCTCCTTTTGTTTGAAGCATCTTCAAAACGTTCCCCTTTGTCCAATATCTGCGTCAGGCTCAAATCTTAATTCTCGAAATACCACATGTATTCCCGGGGTTAAAATATTCCCCTTCCTTGGTCTTAAACAGATAAGCGGAGACTTCGAAACTGAACATTTTAAAACTGCCTCGTTTTTATTGTTTTAATCTGCTTAGACAAAAGGCCGGCAAAAAAGTTCCCAAAATATTTTATAACCGATATTTTTAAGCTCACCTGATGAGTGCTGATTAGAATTAGAAAGTGATCATTGTTTCGATACCAAAGATATCCAAAAGTTAAAACGATTATGCGAGATGGATTTTTTGCCCATAAAAATACATACCTAAAAAGCTGCGGCCGGATATACTCACCACACACCCAATTTGCCGTTGGGTTAGGCCGTACGTAGAATGGAGGAAAATATGTTACCAGGAAAGTAAAAAGCGGCAATAAAAACAGAAAAGAAAGCGATGACTAAAGGTAATATTAAAATCTACGATTTTAAAGGCACCACAAGACGGAGACGAAAATTGTCCTGTACAGAAATTGCATCCAAACACACAATTTCTATGCGAAAAAACTCTGCATTATTTTTTTAAATCTTGTCCCGCGCCAGGTGGAATCCGGTTTTGTTTCGTCAGATACGAGGATGTCTTGATTTAAGAAAGGCAAAAAGTCAGAGACCTTCGGAATAACGACTCTTACGACTGGAAAATCTAAGATTGGATGGGTATAATTCAAAACGATACAATCGGTATTGAAGCGTTTGCATATTTTTTTAATTTTCTCAATTTCACCGAACACATCCTTGATTTTATTGTTGCGGTAAGCATTGACTTCTCCGTGCTCAAGAAACGAAATGTCTTTTGGGGAAATTGAACATTTCATCAACAGGTAAAAATTATTGACCCGGGATCTGTGGACAATCGGTTTGTCCAATTGAGGTCTGGGAATTGACAGAGTTTCCCGACCCTGCATGCTTTCCGTAAAACACCGTGTAAGACCCTCGTCCAGGTTGAAAGACACGCCGGGTATCAGTATTTTATGTTCCAGGCGGCCGGGAGTAAGATTGTGGTTGGTAAACAGCACGCCAATGCAAGGCAAAAGGCCGTCAAGAGAAAGATCCTTGATCATTATCTCAACATTCTGTTGCTGATAGAATTTTATCATATCCCTTATGAGAGGATTATGTATAGAATCCGGCCTAATTGTGGGAACTTTTTTTTCAGATTTAATGATTTGGATTTGAGCATGACGTTCAAATATTTCACATGAAGCCTGGATCATGGCTTCTTCTATGGCATTACCCGCCGCTATACCGTTAGATGCGTGAATATATGTGACAAAATTGACGGGAACTTTAATCGTCTCTTCATTGATTATGGAAAACCCGTCAATCCAATGTCCGGCCATCCGGCTGTTTTTGATATGCTCAACATCCTTATCTGTCAGATGGCATTCATTGGCCAGCAGGTCTTCTATTTTAATATGGTTTTCCTGTAAATCATCCTGGTGGGTATTTACATATCCTTCCATCCATTCAAAATTAAGAAAACTGCTGGTTTCATGATTATAAAGGGCGGGGATGTTAAATCTTACCCGTTCTTCAAAGTTTTGATAAAATAATCCCGCGGAAAAGCGTTCGGCAAGTTCCGCATAAGCGCTGGCCTCTGCAAGTTCCGGGGTAATACCTTTCCCATTGCAGACCATCCGGATTGAATCAATCCAGATTTGCCCCCAATAGATATTGTCCGAGACCCGAAAACCGGAGTATTGAACGTTAAGGCCCAGTTTTCGGAACCCATCTTTTATTTTGCGGATCGTGTTGGACGGAATATCACATTTGCCATATTCATTTCTGACACAGTTGGTAAATTTCATCTATATTAATAAACGCTTGATTCTCCAACAAAAGGATTGTACTTTTTTTCCTGTCCTATGGTCGTATTTCCCATATGACCGGGATAAACCTTTACATCATCTCCCAGCACAAAAAGCTTGTTTTGTATATTAGATCTTAATGTTTCAAAATTTCCGCCCGGCAGGTCGGTACGGCCTACTGAACCGGCAAAAAGAGTATCGCCGACAAAAACATGCCCGTCAGTATATAAAGATATCCCTCCCTGTGAATGCCCGGGCGTATGAATCACTTTTAAGGTAATTTTCCCAAAGGAAACACTGTCGCCATCTTCAAGAGTTCTGTCCGGCTTTGGTGAATTTTCAACCGCAAACCCCCAGGCAGATCCATGGGATGCAATCTCGTCAAGCATATGTGCATCAAGGGGGTGTATCAGGATCTGGGCATTGGTTGCATCTTTTAATCTCTTGTTTCCCCCGACATGGTCAAAATGGCCATGGGTATTAATAATATATTTTAACTTCAGGCTTGATTCCGCCAGGGACATAAGAATTCTATCCACGTCGTCTCCAGGATCTATGGCTGCAGCCTCTGAAGTTTCTTCACATCCTAAAATAAAACAATTTGCCTGAATCGGTCCTACTGTCAATGATTTAATTATCAAAATATCCTCCTTTTCCCAGACCTTTTTAAGTTTTTGAGTGATTAAGTAGTTGAGGGATCGGGGAGTTTTTCAAACTTCTATTCTACTCGTATATTTTGGTAAGAAATCGTTTTTATGACTTTTTACGAAACTTCCAACTTTCTCAGGTCGCCCAATAATTGGGCATTTAGAAGATTAGAATTCTTATCATGCCAATGATGTTTCTTTTTTTATATAACCTAACCACTCAACGAATACCTGCTTAACTATATCTGCTTTATATCTTTATCTATCTCGATTCGTAAATCCCCTTGTTCGTATGCGATACGAATACTGTCAATAATCCCGTTTATAAAAGCACCGGATTCTTCCGTACCGAATTTTTTCCCTATATCAACCGCCTCGTTTATGGATACCTTTGAAGGAATATCCTTACAAAAGAGAATTTCATACGCTGCAATCCTCATGATGTTTCTGTCTACCGGAGACATGCGGCTGATTCTCCAGTTTTTGGAAAACCGTTCAATGACCGAGTCAAGTTGTGAAAGATTGCTTATCACCCCTTTAACCAGTTCCAAAAAAAAAGGGCGTTCACTGTGCGGCGGGTTGAAAGAATCACAGAACCGTTTAACCATTTCATCGGAAATATTCCTGTTGACATCCATAAAAAAAAGAGCCTGCATGGCAAGTTCTCTTGACCGGCGTCTATTTCCCATAATTAGGCTTTTTTGACAGCATCAACCAGGTTTGCCATCTCCAGGGCAGACATCGCCGAACTCCAGCCTTTATTTCCTGCTTTTGTTCCGGCGCGTTCAATGGCCTGTTCAATGGTATCTGTGGTTATTATTCCAAAAATCACCGGAACTTCGGACTCAATGCTAACAGTGGCAATCCCCTTTGATACTTCGGCACTCACGTATTCAAAATGTGGTGTTGCACCGCGAATAACTGCTCCAAGACAGATGACCGCATCATATTTTTTCTTTTTTACCAGTTTTTTGGCAACAAGCGGTATTTCAAAGGCCCCTGGGACCTTTACGATATTGATGTCTTCATCTTTAACACCACTGCGAAGCAGAGCATCAAGAGCTCCTCCCACAAGCCTGTCTGTAATAAAATCGTTAAACCGGCTGACAACAAGAGCAAATTTCCTGCCCTTTCCAAGAATCCCGCCTTCTATAACATTTGGCATTTATTCTCCTCCCATCAATTCTTCTGTAATTAATACTTTATGGCCGCCTATGTTCTATGACATCGCATCAATATTTAACAGATGCCCCATCTTAAGCTTTTTGCACTCAAGGTAGCATTTATTGTATTTATTTGGCTCTATTTCTATGGGAACCTGCTCGACAATACTGAGTCCATACCCCTGAAGGCCGATCATTTTTTTTGGATTATTGGTTATGAGTTTCATCTTCCTGACTCCGAGATCAACCAGCACCTGAGCGCCAATACCATAATTCCTTAAATCAGGCTTAAATCCGAGTTTTTCGTTTGCTTCAACGGTATCCAGCCCTTGGTCCTGTAATACGTATGCTTTCAATTTGTTAACAAGACCGATACCCCTTCCTTCCTGCCTGATGTAGAGAAGAACTCCTGAACCTTCCTTGTCCATCATCTCCATTGCTCTGCGCAGCTGGTCGCCACAGTCACACCTGAGTGATCCGAAAATATCTCCGGTCAGGCATTCTGAGTGGACCCTTACAAGTATCGGTTTTTCAGGATCGATTTCACCCTTGACCATGGCAATATTTTGTATATCCTCCATATCATTTTCATACACAATAACATTGAACTCTCCGGCATGGCCTGTAGGAATAACTGTTTCTACAACTCTATGGACGAAAGACTCTGTTCGCATGCGATATTCAATGAGATCTGCAATAGTGCATATTCCTATATCGTGTTCTTTGCTGAATTTTTTTAAAGAAGGCATTCTGGCCATAGTACCATCATCGTCCATGACTTCGCAGATAATCCCGGCCGGCTTTAATCCTGCAAATCGAGCCAGGTCAACAGAACCTTCTGTCTGGCCCGCCCGCACCATCACACCACCTTCTTTTGCTCGCAGGGGAAATACATGTCCGGGCCGAACCAGATCGCTCGGTTTGGCATCGTCAGCCACAGCCGCACGAATGGTAGTTGCTCGATCGGCTGCGGATATTCCGGTGGTTACGCCGCATCTGGCTTCAATGGAAACTGTAAACCCTGTTTGAAACTGGGATGTATTGTTATCAACCATAAGCGGAAGGTCAAGGGAATCGAGTTTTTCGCCCGTCAGAGAGAGGCATACCAGCCCCCGTCCGTATTTGGCCATGAAATTTATAGCTTCAGGTGTCACCGCTTCAGCAGCCATTGTCAGGTCCCCTTCGTTTTCGCGATCCTCATCATCCACAAGGATGACCATACGACCGGCTCGAATATCCTTAATGGCGTCTTCTATCGTAATAATGGACATTTTTATTTATCTCCTAAATTTTTCCTAAATTGATACAAAATCATATTCATCAAGTTTGATGATATCGCAAAAATTATAACCGATGGCTAAGTAGAAAGTTCCATATACGAGGCGTAGTGGTTTTTTAGAAGCGAGGCAATACACTCAGTATGCCGAGTTTCTGAAAAACCGCTGCAACGCAGTAAATGGGATTTTCTACGACGCCATCAATATTTTAGAGAAAACCCGTTTTAGCAAGAAACTGCATGTCAACCGATGATTTTGATGCTTCTTTTTTGCTTTCACCTGGCTGCATTGGCATAACAAAGCGCTCAACATATTTTCCGATTATATCCGTTTCGACATTAACCGAATCCGATATTTTTTTAAAACCAAGAGTAGTAAGCTTTGCCGTATGGGGAATGATGCTCACCTGCAAGCTCACATGATCGCATTCATTAACAGTCAGGCTAATACCGTCAACGGCAATAGAGCCTTTTTTTATTATATAATAAGCAATCGATTTAGGTATATTAAAATTAATAATGATTGCATTTTCTTGAGTCTTTTTGCTCTTTATTGTTCCAATACCATCAATATGCCCTGAAACCAGATGCCCGTCTATTCTGTCGGAAATGCGCAAGGCTCTTTCAAGATTTACACGGTCTCCCACTTTTGCTTTGCCAAGGGTTGTCTTTGCTACAGTTTCAGGTGAAATATCCACTTCAAACCGTTTTTCATTAAAAGATACTACAGTCAGGCATGCACCATTTACTGCGATGCTGTCGCCAATTTTTGTATGATCAAGCTCGTAATCGGCATTTATAGCCATACGCCTGCTCTGACCGAACGGCTTTACTCCACAAATGGTTCCAAGGCCTTCTATCATTCCTGTGAACATGCGTTAATATACCCTTCGATCATGACATCATCACCGAATCGCCGGACATTGATATCCTTTACCGGAATCGATTCACTCATTAACTCCGGGCCGGCTCCACTGCATATGGGGACGCCATCATCTCCACCCAGAATCCTGGGAGCGTAAAAAAAGATAACCTTGTCAACGATTAAGGCTGCAAGTGATGAAGCGATTACCCGGCTTCCGCCTTCAATAAGAAGGCTTGTAATGCCTAAACCCCCTATCCTTTCAATCAGAACATCAAGATCGATCAGTCCATCTTTAACGGTCGATTCAAGTATTCGAACACCTTTTCTTTCTATTGCTGCCCTTCGGTCCTTTGAAGGGGATACCCCGGTTGCAATGATTGTATCAGAACTGGAGTCAAGGTGCAATATCCCGGCATCCTCAGAAATTGAAAGATGCGTATCAAGGATGATCCTGATAGGATCAGAACCTTTCATGTCTTCTATACGGGTGGTTAATTTTGGATTGTCCTTTTTGACGGTATCGACTCCCACCATAATTGCATCGACAGCGTGCCTGAGTCTGTGAACAAACATCCTGGACTCCTCACCCGATACCCATTTCGAATCCCCTGTTCTCGTTGCAATTCTTCCGTCCAGCGTTGCGGCACATTTTATTATAACAAGCGGACGTTTCGTTCGGGCGTATTTTATAAATGCTTCATTAAGCCTTGCAGCCCTATCTTCATAAAGGCCTGAAGTAATATCAATACCCTGTTTTTTTAAATAGTCGATACCGCCCCCTTTTACATCGGGGTTGGGGTCTTTCATGGCCACCACCACTCTGCTGATACCTGCATTTTTTATTTTTTCAGTACAGGGAGGTGTCCGTCCACGATGATTACAGGGTTCAAGAGTTACATATAAAGTTGCTCCTTTTGCCAAATCCCCGGCATCCTTGATTGCATTAACTTCTGCATGGGCCTTTCCGACAGCCTCATGATATCCCGATCCGACAACAATGCCATCTTTAACAATCACAGCACCGACCATAGGATTTGGTGATGTGAAACCACGGCCCTTTACTGCGAGGTCCAAGGCCATTTTCATGAAGGATTTGTCATCCATTACACTTACTGTTTACTTAAAAGGCCCTTAAGTTCTGAAACAAAATCGTTTACATCCTTAAATTCTCTTTAAACTGACGCAAACCGTACATATGCAACATCGTCCATTTCATGGAGTTTTATCATAATCTTTTCACCAAGGTCTGTAGAAGGAATTTCTTTTTCCCCTGTTTCCCTAAGGTCACGCTCTAGGTCATCTATAAAATCTTCGATAATATTCATGCTGATATTTCTTTTTTCACAGGCTTTTTTAATGCCGGAACGAATCTTGTCCCGAGAAAAGACTTCTCGGCGTCCATCTTTTTTGATTATCATTATGGGGATTTCTTCTATATGTTCATAGGTAGTAAATCTTCTGCTGCATTCAAGACATTCCCTCCTCCGGCGAATGACGTTGCCTTCTTTACCCAGCCTGGAATCGATCACCTTGTTATCAATTTCCCCACAATATGGACACTTCATGGATTATCCCCCTGTTTGCCTGTGTCAAATTTTATTACCTTAACCTTTGCCTCTTTCAGCATTTCCTTGGACATGGAGTCTGCATATCCTGATTTATAATAGATTTTTTTTATTCCGGCATTAATAATCATTTTAGCACATATTGAGCACGGAAGGTTTGTGCAAAAAAGAGTTGAATCTTTTATTGAAACACCGTGCAATGCTGCCTGAATAATAGCATTCTGTTCTGCGTGAATACCTCGACACAACTCATGCCTTTCCCCGGATGCCACGTTCATCTGCTCCCGCAGACACCCTGTGTCACTGCAGTGCCTTATTCCACTGGGCGATCCGTTATATCCGGTTGATAAAATTCTTTTATCTTTAACTATTATGGCGCCAACAGCTCGTCTTGTACATGTGGAACGCTTTGTCACAAGCACAGCAATATCCATGAAATAAGTTTCCCACGAAGGGCGATCTCCATTTGTGAGCATTTAAGTGTTATTGCCTCCTTTTATAGTAATTCTCATAAATATAGTCTCAAATCGGCATTTAGAAATCATAACCTTTATAAAGAGGAAAAGCCATGCAAAGTTCACTTACTTTAGCCCTGGTTTTTTCGATTAACCTCTCATTACCGGGCTTTTTCAGAATATCAATAATAAGCCTGGCTATCATTTCCATCTCTGGTTCTTTCATGCCTCTTGTGGTGACAGAAGGTGTACCTATTCGAATACCGCTGGTTATATGCGGATTTAGCTTTTCAAACGGTATTGCGTTTTTATTAACAGTTATGCCCGCAGTCTCCAGAACAATCTCAGCATCTTTCCCGGTAATACCCAAATTTCTCAAGTCCAGAAGTATCATATGATTATCAGTACCGCCTGAAACAAGGTTGATGCTGTTTTCCTGCATAGCGTTGGAAAGGGCCTTTGCATTTTTTACCACATCATTCTGGTATTGTACAAAAGTTTCACTGAGAGCTTCCTTGAATGCCACGGCTTTAGCTGCAATTACATGCATGAACGGTCCGCCCTGCATCCCTGGAAATATTTCACTGTTGAGACGCTTGCCGTAGTCCGAACGGGCCAAAATTAAGCCTCCTCTCGGCCCTCTTAAAGTTTTGTGCGTAGTTGATGAGACAACATCCGCAAAAGGTATTGGAGACGGGTGAACACCTGCGGCTACCAGGCCGGCAATGTGTGCCATATCAACCATTAAATATGCACCTGCCTGCTTGGCAATTTGAGAAAATCTCTCAAAATCGATGACACGCGGATAAGCGCTGGCACCGGCAATAATCATCTTGGGTTTATGCTTGTCAGCCAGTTGTGCAACTTCTTCATAATTAATAATCCCTGTTTCCTTTTTTACCCCGTAATGGATAAAATTAAACAATCTGCCTGAAAAGCTCACAGGGCTTCCATGTGTGAGATGCCCTCCATGTGATAAATTCATACCAAGAACTGTGTCACCTGGGTTTAAAAATGCAAAATAGATTGCCATATTCGCCTGCGAGCCTGAATGGGGTTGCACATTTACATACTCTGCACCAAATAGATTCTTGGCACGGTCTATGGCGAGGGTTTCAGCAACATCTACAAATTCGCACCCGCCATAATAGCGCCTGTTAGGGTATCCTTCGGCATACTTATTGGTAAGCATGCTCCCCTGTATTTCCATAATGGCCGGACTTGTAATATTTTCAGAAGCGATGAGCTCTAATGTGTTTTTCTGCCTTTCAAATTCATTAGTAATATTTGCAGCAATATCAGGGTCTATTTTTTCAACATATTTTAGTCGCAAAATCATTCCTCTTTTTCTTACTTTTCCAACGCAAAACGTTTTCAATCAGGAAACTATTGTGTCAAATTGATTTAACCTGTCCTGATGCCTTCCGCCATCAAAGGGGGTTTCAAGCCAAACTCTTACTATTTCAAGCGCAAGCGTCTCACCAGTTATTCGCCCGCCCATTACAAGTATGTTAGAATCGTTATGGCGCCGGCTCATTTCGGCAGAAAAGGGTTCTGTGCAAAGCGCCGCTCTGACATGAGAAAATTTATTGGCAACCATCGACATACCGATTCCTGTCCCACACAAGAGTATGCCCCGTTTAAAACTTGAATTTGAAACCATCGCTGCAACTTTTTTGCCAAAATCAGGGTAATCAACAGACTTTTCACTGTCAGTTCCAACATCTTTAACGTCTATTCCTTTGCCGGTAAGATAGTCTTTGACCTTTTCTTTTAAGGGATACGCAGCGTGATCACTTCCTATAATGATCGGTGTATGGGTGTCATTCATTCTTTAATCTCCATGTTGACTTTATTTTGAAAAATGCCAGTTGTAAATAATTTAAAAAGCATGGCAAACAAAAAATACGCTGGTTATACTGTTTCTCATAAATATATTCCGTTTTAAACGATGAAAAACTCGTATATAAGAAGCATTTCAAAATTTTTACGAAGTTATAAACATTATATGAATAAATTATAAAACCGCAAGTAAAAAACTTTTTTTATAAACAGAAAAGAATTGGCTGGATATTTAAAATTCGTGGTTTGATTTATAAAGAAATGGTTATAAAAGATCTCAAGGGGATTTAAAAATATACGGTGCGAAACGCAAAAAAACTAGAACCTATCTCAAAAATAAGGTTAGAGTTCAGGGCAAGGCGTGGATCGGTGAAAAAGCGGAGCATACACCTAGTATGTGAGTATTTTGAACCGTTCCACAACGCCGCCATGGACTCTAAGATTGTTTTTGAGATGGATTCTAATTATTATACGCCTTAATTATAAGTGTTGCGTTTGTCCCTCCAAAACCGAAAGAGTTTGTCATGGCAGTCTTAACATTTTTTTTACGTGCATCATTTGGTACATAATCGAGATCGCATTCTTCTGCTGGATTCTCATGGTTTATGGTAGGGGGAATAACTCCATGGTGAATTGTGAGAGCAGTGAAAACCGTTTCAATTCCGCCTGCACCGCCAAGCAGGTGACCTGTCATAGATTTGGTAGAGCTGATGGGAATTGAAGATGCTTTGTCTTTGAACACAGATTTGACTGCCCTTGTTTCATATAAATCATTAAGCTGGGTTGAAGTGCCATGTGCATTTATATAATCAACCTCACCGTATGGAATTTTAGCATCATCAATGGCCGCTTTCATACACCTTATCATTCCATCACCATCCGGAGAAGGTGAGGTCATATGATAACCGTCCCCGGTCATTCCGAAGCCTGTTATTTCCCCATAAATATGTGCACCTCTCTCAAGCGCATTTTCCAGAGCTTCAAGAATCAGTATACCACTCCCTTCGCCAACAACAAAACCGTCACGATCTTTATCAAAAGGACGCGATGCTTTTTCAGGAGCATCATTGCGGGTAGATAGCGCTTTCATGGCATTAAACCCGGCAATGCATGTGGAAGTAACAACTGCTTCAACACCTCCGGTTATCATGGCATCCGCAGCGCCTCTTTGGATTATCTTAAATGAATTGCCGACAGCATGCGCCCCTGCTGCACATGCAGTAGCAATAGAAGAATTTGGGCCCTTTGCCCCAAAATGGATGGATATCATTCCTGGAGCCATATTCCCTATCATCATGGGAATAAAAAAAGGAGTTACTCGTTTTGGCCCTCGCTTGGCAACGGATACAATGGTCCGTTCCATAATTCCGAGACCGCCAAGGCCACATCCGGTAATAACGCCCACTCTATCTTCATTGGAACTGTCAATCTTCAGCCCGGAATTTTCCAATGCCATACGGGTCGCCGCAATGGAATAAGCGATAAAGAGCTCTGTTCGTTTTGCTTCTTTTTGGGGAAGAAAATCTTCCGGATGGAAGTTCTTAACCTCACCGGCAATTTTCGTTTTATAATTGGTCGTATCGAACCTGGTTATCTCACCAATCCCCGATTTGCCTGAGCAAAGGCCCTCCCACGTTTCGTTTACCCCTATTCCAAGAGGCGTTACAAGCCCTACTCCTGTAATGGCAACCCGCCTGTCCAAATAACCTCCTTAATAATTAAATAATTATTCCGATTCCAGATATTGTTAAGTGGTATATTGGTTGAGTAACCCCGATATAACGGAATAAATATTATCAGCTTTCCGGATACTTCGATCTTCTAAGTGTCCAATTAATTTGCTATCAAATAATATTGTTGTAATAAAATCAACTTAACGACTCAAGCACCCGACCATGTGACAAAATCTGAATTTATGACTGTGCATTTATGTAATCAATGGCATCTTTAACTGTTATAATTTTTTCTGCGTCTTCATCGGAAATATCCGTATCGAATTCTTCTTCCATTGACATAATCAGCTCCACAAGATCGAGTGAATCTGCACCCAGATCATCTACAAAAGATGCTTCCGGGACAATTTCTTCCAAATCAACACTCAATTTTTCTGCAATAATTTTTTTCATTTTATCTTCAACAGACATCTAATTTTCCTCCTTTCATATATACATGCCACCACTGACATGAATGATCTGTCCTGTAATATAGGACGCCTTTTCCGAAGCCAAAAAAGTAACAACGGATGCAATATCCTCAGGTTTTCCGGCCCGCCCAAGTGGAATCTGGCTAAGCATTGCTTTTTTTACATCATCGGGAAGGGATGCGGTCATATCAGTTTCTATAAATCCCGGTGCTATAGCATTGACCGTGATCCCTCTGGATGCCAGTTCTCTTGCGGCTGTCTTGGTAAGTCCTATTATTCCGGCTTTTGAAGCCACATAATTGGCCTGTCCCGGGTTGCCGATTACGCCGACAATAGAAGCCAGGTTTATAATACGTCCATAATGCTGTTTCATCATGACCTTTGTAGCAATCTTGATGCAGCGAAATGTTCCCTTTAAATTTATATCCAAAACTGCATCCCAGTCACTTTCCTTCATACGTACCAGAAATCCATCTTTTGTTATGCCCGCATTGTTCACCAGAACATCTATGCGGTTTGTTTCATCAACTATTTTTTTAAAAAAATCGACGACCTCTTCTTTCAAAGCCACATTTACGCTTAAACCTATGGCCGATCCTCCCGCATCGGCAACAAGCTTTTCTGTTTCATCGGCCGCAGCTTTTTCAGCATCAGGATCAACCGGTGAAAAATAATTGAAATAGATACGTGTATCAGGTCCTGCAAATGATAGGCATATCGCTCTTCCGATACCCCTTGATCCCCCCGTCACCACGACTGTACGTTTGTCAGCATCCTGCATCATTACCTCTCAAATAATATATCTGCAACTTTATCCATGTCTTCAATAACCCCCTGATAGCTGGAAAGCAGCTGGTTATAAGACACTTTCTCCAAAAAGGTGGAAACCGTATTTACATCAAACATTCCTGATCCGCTCACAATTTTAAGAATATTTTGCGCAACAAGCTGCGAAACTTCATTGGCAAATATCCTTGACATGGTTTTCAGTTTTACAGCTTCCGCCGTACCCGCTTTTTCGGCCATACCTGCCCGGCGGGCCAGGCTTACTCCGACTTCTACATGTGTCATCATATCAGCCAGGGAAAACATGATATATTGTTTCCGGGTCATTTTGTTTTTATGCACCAGATGGATTGTGTCATTTAAGGCATTGGCAGCTGTTGAATAAAAACTGCATCCCAGATCATCAAAAGTTTCGCTCAGCTCTTCCATTTCCAAGCTGATTTCTTTGTAAAACATCCCTTTTGATTTTATGGTCGTTCTCCAGCGGAATACGCTGATAATACTCTGCTGAATTTCACTGGTTCCTTCATAAATGCAGGCTATTTTTACATCTCTTTTAATTTTTTCTACTTCATATTCATTGATATACCCGTATCCTCCCAGTGCCTGAATGGCATCATCTGCAGTCTTGTTTGAGGCTTCTGTGGCATAATATTTCGCAATGGAACCTTCGACTTCCAGATCATTTTCTCCACTGTCCAATCTGGCAGCAATTTCTTCAATATATGAAGCCGCCGCTTCGAGCCTTACCGCATTGGGAACGACCAGCTTGTGGGTATAACCCTGTTTTTCCGATAAAGCAGAGCCGGAGACAACCCTTTGTTTTGCATAGGGAATAACAATGTCCAAAGCCGCCTCCCCGGGACCCAATCCCATTGCAGCCACCATAACCCGTGTATACCCAAAAACCTTGTTTGCCTGTTTTAATCCTTTTCCCGGCACTCCGCCAATAAGATTTTCAATGGGGACAAAAACATCCTCGAAGGTAAGCGGAGATGTCTGTGATGACCTTATTCCGTGCTTTTCTTCACTCTTTCCTGAAGAAAAACCTTTTGTGCCCTTTTCGATGACAAAAAAGGTGAGCCCCTCCGGGGCTTTTGCAAGGAGTGTAATAAAATTAGCAGCTCCTCCGGTGGAGATAAACTGCTTTGTACCGTTTATTTTGTATCCGATAGTTTCACCGGAATCGTTTACTACGGGATCAGCTTTGGTCTTTATCCCGGCTACGTCGCTTCCTGCTACAGGCTCCGTTACTGCATAAGCGACCAGCGAATTCCCCTGGGCAATGGCGCCAAGCCACTTTTCTTTCTGTTCTTCGGTCCCTCCGACCAGCAAGGGGTCTGCCCCCAGTTGAATAGCAAAAAAAGCGGTGGTAATTCCTAAGCATATTTTGGACATTTCACGGGTAATTGCGACACAATCCCGTGTGCCGCCTCCCATTCCCCCATAAGCTTCCGGAATCATCAAAAGCTGCAAACCGATCTCCGGACCGAGCATCTCTCGGATCACATCTTCAGGAAATATTTCCTTTTTATCAAACTCAAGGATTTTTTCTTTGGTAAGTAACCGTTTTCTAAGCTGCCCGACAGTATCGAGGACCATTTGCCTTGATTCAACATCAAGGCCTTGAAGAGCTGTTTGGGTGTTATTGGAAGAAGGCATCGGTTGTATCTTTCCTTTTTAGGGCATTATTATTCTTCGGTTTCAATCACACTGCGTCCTTTGTATGTGCCGCAACTTGGACATGCATGATGGGGAAGAGTGGCTTCCCCGCACTGCGGGCATTCAGAAATATTGGGAGCAGTAACTTTTTGATGGGTTCGCCGTTTGTCCCGTTTTGACTTGGATGTTTTTCGTTTTGGTACAGCCATGAGTAATCTCCTAACTATATAAATTTATTTACAATATAATTCAAATCACTACTTTTTACTGAAGTAGAGGCTTTAGTAATTGAAATAGAGAAACTTGTCAAGAATTTTCCTATATTTTATATTGCTGCCTTGTGCTCTTTTTGTTTATATGCTAACTATAATCGACTTTAACAAAAACTAAATAAAATATAACTATTTAATATTAAACAGATTAATTGGTTTATTAAACTTAATATTCATTTTTTTTGTTTCCATCCCAAAATGCCGATATGACATTAATTATACAAAAAAGAGTTTTCTCAGCATTTTTTCAATTTTTCGAGATTTACTTATTGTAGTTAAAAATAAGTAATAAATAAGTCATTTTAGTCTGGCAGTTTAATGCAAAACACAATCACAATTTATTGTAGAAAGATGAAATAAAATGAAAAAAATCGTAACTCGTTTTCCTCCCAGCCCAACCGGTTACCTGCATATCGGCGGAGCAAGAACAGCTCTTTTCAACTGGCTTTATGCGCGCCATATGAAAGGCAAATTTATCCTGAGAATCGAAGATACGGATATTAAACGTTCCACGCAGGAATCTGTAGATGCTATCTTTGAATCTCTTGAATGGCTCGGTATAGACTGGGATGAAGGCCCCTTTTTTCAGTCACAGCGGTTTAATATTTATACTGAATACATCCAAAAGCTCCTTGATACAGGATTTGCTTATTACTGTACCTGTTCATCTGAGAAACTCAAAGAAATTAGAAAAAAGGCGATGGAAACCGGTGGTAAGCCTAAATATGACGGAACCTGCCGTAAAAAAGATCTCGGCAAGACCGATAATGCCGTTATTCGGTTTAAAGCTCCGGTTTCAGGATGCACCACGCTTAAAGATGTCATTAAAGGCCATATCATTTTTCAAAATGAAGAGCTTGATGATTTCATCATTGCCAGAAGTGACGGCAGCCCCACATACAACTTTGTTGTTGTTGTTGATGATATTACGATGGGAATAAATACAGTACTTAGGGGTGATGATCACGTTATGAACACACCCAGACAAATTCTTCTTTATAAAGCTTTCAATAGCCCGTTGCCAACTTTTGGCCACGTTCCCATGGTATTGGGCAGCGACCGGGCGCGGCTGAGTAAGCGTCATGGCGCCATGTCTGTTACAGCGTACAGGGACATGGGGTATTTGCCGGACGCTTTTATCAACTATCTGGTCAGACTGGGCTGGTCCTATGGAGATCAAGAGTTTTTTTCAAGGGAAGAACTTGTAGAAAAATTTTCCCTTGAAAACATCGGGCGGAGCGCTGGAATTTTTGATCCAGAAAAACTCCTTGCACTAAATGCCGATCACATAAAAGCAACACCTCCGGATGAACTTATTAAATATCTTGCCCCCTTTTTAAAAGCAAAAAATTACAGTTTCCATAAAGAGCTTTTTATTGAAAGCGTCATTCGGTCACTGAATGCCAGAAGCAAAACTTTAAAAGATATGGCTGATGATGCCGGATTCTATTTTGCCGATACCATCTCATATGATGAAAAAGCTGCTAAAAAATTCTTCAGATCTGCTTCTCTTGAACCTCTGGTGATGTTGTTAGAGCAATTTGAAGCGCTGGATGAATTCAAGGAAACAGACCTTGAAAATGCATTTAAAGCGGTTATGGAAAAAACAGGGCTTAAGCTTGGGAAAATCGCCCAGCCTGTGCGTCTTGCGCTCACCGGAAAAACGGCCAGCCCAGGCATATTTGAAATTATTGAGATTATTGGTAAAAACAAGGTGTTATCAAGATTAAGAGATGCAGTTAAATATATTGGGAGCAGGCAAGACTAAAAAAATTACTCCGGATTTCAAACATGTGAACCTACTTATGTTTTTATAAAAAAAATTGAATCCTCACGCAAAGCATGGCTTAATTCAATTTTTTGCGAATTTATCAGCATTGTCCATGAAGGCAATTAATTACCCAAAGACCTCTTAATGTTGTCGTATGGAAAATACAAAACATCTCATCATCGGAATCATAATAGCGTTAGGGATTGTCCTCTTCGGCACGGCAGGTTATATAGTTATAGAAGATTGGGAGGTTTTTGACGCTCTGTATATGACTGTTATCACAATTTCAACTGTAGGATTTAGTGAAATACATAATATCAGTAAAGCAGGACGATTGTTTACTATCTTACTTGTTTTTTTCGGGGTGGGATTTTCGTTGTATATTGCGGCGGCCGTCGTGCAGTTCATGGTTGAAGGAAGAATCAGAATCATATTGGGGAGAAGAAGATTGGAAAAAAAAATTGACCGATTGAAAAATCATTACATCGTATGCGGATACGGACGTATCGGCCGGGTAGTATGCAGGAACCTTAAAAGAAAGCCCTTCGACCTGGTGGTTATTGAGAAAGACCCGGAACTGATTCCTGTGATGGATGCCGATGGTGTTCTTTATATTTCCGGAGATGCTGCCGAAGAGGAAAATTTAATTAGGGTCGGTATCAAACGGGCAAAAGGCTTGGTTTCTGTGCTTGCCACTGATGCAGATAATGTTTTCCTTGTACTTACAGCCAGACAACTGGATCCTGATCTTTTAATTATTGCCAGGGGAAGCCGGGAAGAATCCAAGTCCAAATTGCGGGCTGCGGGAGCCAATAGGGTTGAATCCCCATATGATATAGGTGCCGCAAGTATGGCACACCGTATTATCCGTCCCACGGTTACAAGTTTTTTAGATCTTGCCTTTGCCCATAAACGCAAAGACATCCAGATGGAGGAGATACCGGTCAGTGCTTCATCCGACCTGGTCAATATCATGTTGAAAGATACGGGGATCCGGCAAAAATATAACCTGATAATCATAGCAATCAAAAAGTCGGATAAAAGTATGCTCTTTAACCCTTCTTTCGAAGCCATGATAGAGGTGGGCGATACGATCATTGCGGTGGGAGAAGAGGTTAACCTTCAGGAGCTGGAAAAAATCTTGAATCCATAGAAAATATATAGCCGTTCACGGCATAAAACCTGAAATTAGAAAGTCAAAATTCGGGGGAGATGAAACGGATTTATGAGTTGAATGCGTTCATCAACAGGTCAAAAGCATGAAGGTCATATTTCTAATTTCAACGTCTCATTAACGCTTACAGCTCACTACTAAGGTTGATGAATTCGTTAAAAGGCGAATTTGCCAAAGCGCACACTGAGATTAAAAAATAACTAATTAATAAAGCATGATATTTTTTGTGCTCTCTGGTAACTCAGTGATGAAAAATGACTTTTTACGAAACGATTATATTTTGTAAATTATTCTTTTTTCCGTAATGATAATATCAACATGTCTGTCATGGGATTCAACCGGCACTTGCTGAATGATCTGGCTTTCAAATGCAAGAGCCACTTTTCTTGTGGTAATCGGAAGTTTTGGAATTAGCCTGTCATAATAGCCGTCACCCGACCCTATCCTTCCACCTTTCTCGTCAAAAGCAATTCCTGGAATGATTGCAATATCGATAGACTCAATTGGCACTGTTTTGCAGCGATCGGCATCAGGCTTTAAAATGCCTTCATCGCTGGGCTTTAAATCCTTATCAATGTCGTCAATTTTCATTAACTTCATTTCGTATTGATTTGTGTTTGGGGAAGGAAGAACAACGATCTTGTATAAGCTAAAACATCTTTTTATTATATTCAGTGAAATGACTTCGTAGCTGTTATTAATATAAAGCAGGGCTATTTTTGATTCCAGAAAGTTAGCAAACCCAAACAGGCGGTTTTCTATTTCTTTCGTTTTTTCTTTTATTTCTCTATCGGATATAGCATTTATTATTTCTGCGATGTCGTTGCGAATTTCTGATTTTGTTTTTAGTGTCTCTTCCATATATTATCTCCTGAACAAGTATTATAACTTTTTAATATACAAATCTAATGACAAATGTCAACTTGCAATAATCATTGACTAATCAGCCTTGCAGTGATATTTTTTTTATTTCTATATCTTTAGGTGAATGAACTGTTGCCTTTTTTAAAGAGGCTCTTGCAAAACGACAGTAGTTAAAATCGATCTATTTTCCCAGCATAGAGGCATAATGTTTTAAAATAAATAATTTAAAATATAGGTATTGTTATGCTTGAAATCAAGTTCGTGAGGAAAAATTTTTCAGCTGTTCAAAAAGCACTTTCAGCACGAGGTGAAACGGCTGAAATTGATACTTTTAAAGATTGTGATGCGCGTCGCAGAGAAATCCTGCTCGAAATTGAAGAGCTCAGACATAGCCGCAATGTGGTCACTGACCGGATTGCGGTCATGAAAAAAACAGGGGAAGATGCCGAAAACCTTATAATCGAGATGCGCGAAGTTTCTGCAAGGATTAAGGAGCTGGATATATCTTTGTCGAAATATGAAGAAAATTTAAACGCATTTCTTCTTGGATTGCCGAATATACCCCATTCATCTGTTCCCATTGGAAAGGATAGCCTGGAAAATCCGGTTGTAAAAAAGATTGGTAAGTTACCTGAATTCGAATTCGAGCCACAGGCTCATTGGGACCTGGGACAAAAACTCGGAATACTCGATTTTGACAGAGCCGCCAGGATCACCGGTGCACGCTTTCCTCTTTATTTTGGGGCAGGAGCAAAACTGGAAAGGGCTTTAATTAATTTTATGCTTGATGTACACACCACAGAACATGGTTATAAGGAAGTACTCCCGCCTTTTATGGTAAATCGAGCATCCATGACCCATACCGGCCAATTGCCTAAATTTGAAGAAGATCTTTTTAAGCTTAAAGGTTGGGACTATTTCATGATACCCACAGCGGAAGTCCCTGTAACCAACATTCATGCAAATGAAATTTTAGATGAAAAGATGCTGCCAGTATTATATACCGCCTATACTCCCTGTTTCCGCTCAGAGGCCGGATCTTATGGTAAGGATACCAGAGGCCTGATTCGTCAGCACCAGTTTAATAAGGTTGAACTCGTTAAATTTACACAACCGGAAACATCTTATGATGAACTTGAAAAGCTTTTAAACGATGCAGAAACCATTTTAAAACACCTGGAACTACCCTATCAGGTTGTAAGCCTTTGTACCGGAGATCTGGGTTTTTCTGCGGCTAAGACCTACGATATTGAAGTCTGGATGCCTGCCCAGGGTGTTTACAGAGAAATCTCATCATGTAGCAACTTTGAAAATTTCCAGGCCAGACGTGCAAATATCCGTTTTAAAACAAAAGGGAAAAAAGGAACACAGCTGGTCCACACATTGAATGGATCCGGACTTGCTGTGGGGCGTACAGTTGCGGCAATACTTGAAAATTTTCAGGAACCTGACGGTTCCGTCATTCTTCCAAAAGCCATCAGACCCTATATGGGAGGGATGGAAAAAATAAAGTCATGAAACTTATCAATTTTCCAGAAGAGATTAAGCCTTACATCATCCCCGAAACCCAAGGCAAGATGATTTATCGCTGCTTGGGTTGCAACAGGGAATTTGGCATAAAGAAACTGCTATACACGTGCCCTGACTGCGGGCAGGTTTTTTTGATTTACGATAGAAACTTCAAACAGTTAAAAAAAATCAACGGAAAAACCTGGCAGAAAATTTTTGATTACCGAAAGATGCTAAATAATCCGTCATTAAAGGGCATATATCGTTATCATGAATTTATCGGGCCTGTGATACCTCTTGATGATATAATTTATCTTGGAGAAGGCCACACTCCTGTTATTAAAGCAAATACCTTTTTACAGGAAAAGACCGGAATTAAGTTTTATTTTAAAAACGATGGACAGAACCCCAGCGCATCTTTTAAAGACCGGGGTATGGCCAGTGCCTTTAGCTATATCAATTTTCTGGTTAAAAAAGGCTTTATTTCAGATGTTCTGGCCGTATGTGCTTCAACGGGAGATACTTCAGCCGCTGCCGCTTTATATGCAGGATACATGAATCCAAAGGTCAAATCAGCAGTGCTGCTGCCCCACAAAAAGGTGACCCCTCAACAGCTCTCTCAACCTTTAGGGAGCGGAGCACGTGTATTTGAAATTCCCGGAGTGTTTGATGACTGCATGAAGATTGTGGAAGTTTTGTCTGAAAAATACAACGTTGCCTTGCTGAATTCAAAAAATGCCTGGCGGATACTGGGGCAGGAATCCTATTCATATGAAATTGCACAGGATTTTGAATATGATGTGAAAAACAAAGTTGTTGTTGTGCCCATTGGGAATGCGGGCAATATTACAGCAGTGATGAGTGGATTTTTAAAGTTTTTCGAAGCAGGAATTATAAATGCTCTGCCGAAAATTCTCGGTGTACAATCGGTCCATGCCAATCCAGTCTATAAATATTATCTGGAACCGGATACTAAAAAAAGGAAGTTTGTTCCCATAACGGTAAAACCCAGTGTAGCCCAGGCAGCAATGATCGGAAATCCCGTTTCTATGCCAAGGGTAATCCACCTTGTGGATATTTATAATCAGATGGCCGGCAAACAGAATATCTTTTTTGTTGAGGTAACTGAACAGACAATAATGGACTGGCAGCTTCTCGCAAATAAAAATGGACACATCGCATGTACCCATGGGGGCGAATCTTTAGCCGGCCTTTTTAAAGCCATAAAAAAAGG
>CAJHXW010000224.1_pt1 | contig 23121 bp, 19 predicted proteins | sample 9198581 | NCBI WGS metagenome assembly CAJHXW01 (sample SAMEA7708328, study PRJEB35096) | sediment metagenome | biome: marine neritic benthic zone biome [ENVO:01000025]; feature: sediment [ENVO:00002007]; material: shallow marine sediment [ENVO:03000034] sea grass bed [ENVO_01000059] ...
AATAGTTATGGTTTGAAATACATGGCCATTTTCATCATCTTTTAACTTTTCAATAACACCCCTGATATCAACTGTACCCCACGAGGACATATCGGTTGAAAATAATACGTTGCCGCTAAAACCGATGATGCGGTAAAACTCTTCATCAGGATCCTCTGATTCCGCTTCTCCGGCGATTTTATTTTTAACTCCTTTTAAATTATTATTGGCCAAGACCTTTGAGTACTCTCTTGTTTCTTCCAACAATTCAGAATCCATACGGTCCATAGTTACAGAATAGATATAGTAATAAAAAATGAGAAAACTTATAGCCGAAATAAATACAAATGCTATGGTGTAAAGAATAGTTAAGCGAAATAATAATGAATCTTTTAATTTAATTATTTTCTTTAAGAACATAGCCCACTCCCCGAACCGTTTTGATCAACTTGTTTTTAAAATTTTTGTCAATTTTATCCCGCAAGCAACATATACGAGCTTCCACAACATTTGTCTGGGGGTTGAAGTTATAGTCCCAAACATGTTCCATTATCATGGTTTTTGAGACCACATTCCCGGCGTTTCGCATCAAGTATTCAAGGAGGGAAAATTCCAGTGGTTGCAGTTCAATTTCTTTGTTCCCGCGGGAGACGCAACGGGTTTGAATATTTAGCGTGAGATCTGCAACAGTCAGTATCGAAGGATCTGAAATATTGCCGGACCTTCGAATGAGGGCCCGAACACGGGCAAGAAGTTCCGAAAATGCAAAAGGTTTTGTCAGATAATCATCACCACCGATATTCAATCCTTTTATCCTGTCATCCAGCGTTCTTTTTGCGCTTAAAATGATAATCGGCAGAGTCTTCTTTTTTCTACGCAGACCTTCTATGAGACTTAACCCGTCGAGTTTGGGAAGCATAAGATCGATAATAGCTAGATCATAAGACTCGGTCATTGCCAGGTGCAGTCCATCTTCACCGTCAGTTGCATGGTCCACAGCAAAACCGGCTTCTTTTAAACCATTACCGACAAAAAGTGCAATTTTAAGATCGTCTTCGACAAGTAATAAACGCATAAAAATTATAGTTTCCTAAAATGGAGAGAAAATAAATGCTTTTATGATACCACTGGATATAAATCTATATCTATAGTCATTCTCATAAATATGTTCCGTTTTAAATGAGGAAACTGTATGAGTGTATTCGAAGTCGTTAAGAAAGAACTTGGATCCAATCTTGGCAATTTATTAAGATAGTTCTAATAGCAAGATCAATTATAATATGATCAATGGGTTCTTTCTTTACGACCTCTTATATACGAGTTTTTCATCGTTTAAAACGGAATATATTTATGAGAAACAGTATAGCCATCGGTGATACTTTTTACGGGACCGTTAGCTATTAGCTGATAGCTCAAAGGTGAAAAATGAATCAATGACCGCGCAAAGAGTCCATAAAGGAGAAGGGCACAGGAAACGACTTCGTGAAAAATTTCTTAATTCAGGGTTATCAGGATTCCATGACTATGAGGTAATTGAGCTGCTTCTTACACTTGGTACACCCAGAAAGGACTGCAAGCATGCTGCAAAGTCGGCCTTAAAAAGGTTTAAAACCTTTCAGGGCGTACTTGAAGCATCTGAAAAAGAGCTTTGCGAGGTTGATGGCATAGGAACAAAGAACCTTTTTGGTGTCAAACTCATCAAAGCTGTGGCAGACCGGTATCTTGAAAAGCGGCTGGTTGAAAAAGATAATGTCAGCAATTCAAAAGAACTGTTTGATTATCTTTACTACAGCATGAGGGATAAAAATCGTGAATGCTTTAAAGTTATTTACCTGGATGCTAAGAACAGGGTGATTGAGACCGAAACACTTTTTAAAGGAACATTAACCGCCAGTAATGTTTATCCAAGAGAAGTTGTAGCCGCTGCAATGAACCATCATTCTGCTGCAGTAATTTTTGCCCATAACCACCCCTCAGGTGATCCCAAACCCTCGAAAGAGGATATATCTTTGACACGCCAGCTTCTTTTTGCCTGCAGGATGATGGGGATAACTGTCCATGAGCATCTGGTGATTGGAGATAACAAATATTTCAGTTTTGCAGATCAAGGCTATATAGCCCGCATGAACAGAGAATTTGAGGTGAAATAGAAAAATAACCACGGAAAGACTCGGAACGCCACTAAAAATTTAATTCAGAGTCATTCTGGGGGAAATCCATGGTAAATTAAAAATGGTAGAAAACAATAAAGAGTATCCATACTGTTTTGGAAAAATTGAAAATGTATTTCCCATGGGTAACGACGGTTTCAGAGAGACTCCCGAGACTTGCTTTCCCTGTATTTACAAGACTGAATGTCTGAAAGCTGCAATGGGAAAATCAGGAGGGCTGAAAATCAGAGAAGAAAATGTGGACAGAGCTTATGAAGCAGGAATGATAGGCTTTTTTACAAGATGGTCTAAAAAAAAGGAGCTGAAACGACAGATAAAAGAACAGGAAATTATGCATAAAGGGAGAGGAAGATGAAAAAGATTCAAGATATAGACCTTGCAGGAAAACGGGTGTTTATACGGGTCGATTTTAATGTTCCCTATGATCAGTATCAAAACATTACTGATGATTCACGGATACGTGGTGTATTGGCTACATTAAACTACGCCCTTGATCGTGATGCAAAACTGATAATTGCTTCACATAAGGCAAGACCCGAAGGAAAGGTGGTCCCAATACACAGTCTTGCTCCGGTGGCAAAGCGTTTAGGCAGACTTCTTAAAAAAAAGATTATAATGGCGCCGGATTGTATCGGTCCTGAAGTCCGCGAACTTATATCGAATATGGGGATTGGCGATGTCATGCTTCTTGAAAATTTAAGATTTCATCCTGGAGAACAGAAAAATGACGAAGCATTTGCAAAAGAGCTCGCCACATTATTTGATGTATATCTTAATGATGCTTTTGCGGTATCCCACCGGGTTAATGCTTCTGTTGAAGCCATAGTAAAATATACAAAAATTGCAGGAGCCGGGTTTTTGCTGCAAAAAGAGATTGACTTTTTTAAAAGGGCCATAGCCAATCCCAGCCGTCCTCTGGTTGCAATTGTAGGAGGTGCTAAAGTATCCAGTAAACTTGACGCATTAGAAAACATGCTGCATCATGTTGATAAGCTGATTATTGGTGGTGCCATGGCAAACACTTTTTTGGCTAGCCTAGGGTATGACCTTGGAAAATCCAAAATAGAGAGAGGACTTGTTGAGGTGGCCGGATCGGTGATAAAAAAGGCCAAAGAGAAAGGAATAAAGCTGTACGCACCGGTGGATGCAGTAATTGCACAAGAAATCGATTCAAGGGCTTCAACCATGATTGCTCCTATTCAGGAAATTGCGGCCGATTGGATGGCTCTCGATATAGGGCCCGCTACCTCGCTGCTTTTTTCAGAAGTCCTCTATGATGCAAAAACGATCATTTGGAACGGCCCCATGGGTGTATTCGAAATTGATGCATTCAGCCGGGGAACTCTTGCAATGGTCAGCGCTGTTGCCAATTCCTATGCCCTTTCCATTATTGGCGGAGGCGATACAGATGTAGCAGTGGCCAGAGCAGGTGAGACCGAAAGAATATCTTATATATCAACAGGAGGTGGTGCCTTTCTTGCCCTACTGGAAGGAAAAACTCTGCCTGCTGTAGCTGCGCTGAATCATGCCGGCGGTGAAAAAAGGCAGGAAGAGTAATTTGAAAATAATACTCTTGAAACTCTTTTCATGGCGGTATCGGATTCTGTTGGTAGCGGGTGTCTGCAGTCTTGTTTTACTGGGATATATATTTCGCCTGCAAATATGGGACGAGATTGTACAGTACTACACGGTTTTTAATAACAGGGAACAGATCAAGACCTTTGTTAACTCTTTCGGAGCGGGCGCACCGATTGTTTTTATAATTATTCAAATTCTCCAGGTGCTGTTTGCGCCGATCCCTGGCGAAACATCAGGCTTTATCGGTGGATTTCTTTTCGGAACAATCAAGGGATTTTTATTTTCCAGTATCGGTCTTACAATCGGCTCATGTCTAAATTTTTATATTGGCCGGTTTTTGGGAGAACGATATATCAGAAAGATAATTCCCTCTGATTATTTAAGCAGGTTTGATGCTTTTGTAAAACGTAAAGGCACGGCAGTTATTTTTATACTATTTGTTATTCCGGGCTTTCCCAAAGATTATTTGTGTCTTTTTCTCGGCCTGAGTACTCTTTTGTTTAAAGTCTTTTTTATTATTGTCACCATAGGGCGGATGCCTGGAACATTCATGCTAAGTCTTCAGGGGGCCTATCTTTTTGAGCAAAACTATGTTATATTTACTTTCATTATTTGTCTATGCCTCTTGATATCTATTGCTGCCTACCGATATAGAGAGTCTTTGTATAAATGGCTTGAAAAGTTCGATAGAGAACGTTAAAAAAAATAATTGACCAATATAACTTTGTATTAATATAAAAACGTGTTATAGGAAAAAACTACAGTTGAGGAAAAGAGACCTTTGAAAAATGTTCTGTTTTGTTTGAGCGACCCCTAAATAACTGAGGAAAAAAATTGGCATTCTGGTGTGTTAGAGAGGAGCTGAGTCAGGCTGACAGGTTAAGACGTTCTTATTATGAGCTTTTAAGAGATCAGTTGGATCAAGAGCTGATACAACATGCTTTATTAGATTCTTATAAAAATTTTCGTAACAGAAAAATTAAGTATCCGTTTGTTGAAAAAAGAGAACTGAAACCGCGTGCCAGGATTCCTGACCTGGAATATGAATGCCAGAATGTATTTCTGGTGATTTTTGTAGAAGACATCATCCCCTCGGAAAATAAAAAGTATATTAGGTTTTTTAATGTTAATAAGACAACCAAGGCGAATCTTCTTCAATCCAAAACACTGCCCCTTGCGAACAGAATAGACAGAAATCAAAAATTCCTTGATTCGGCCAACTTTTCAAGTTTTTTAAAAATATTGCTTCCGGTAGATTATGCTCTCCTTATTCAAAGAAATCCTTCCGGCAAGGCAAGAAGCCGATACAGCCTTTCTCATTTTCATGTCAGAATCGACTGGCCCATAGCAGATGCAGCGGAAGATCTGGCCAGAAGTCTAAAATATATATCCAAGGACCTTTTTGAAAAAGGGGATAAATACGCAGAGGATATTCAGAAAAAGTTTTTTGAGTATTACGGGCTTCCTTTAATGGCAGGTGGAAGAAGAACAGCAGCTATAGTTGCTGCGCAATATATGAAACGGTTGCAATGTATCTCTACCATATATGCTGGAAGCAGTGAATCAAGAGCATTGCTTAGAATTTCAGAAAGAGGTCCCTCTAGATCGGTATTAATGAAATTCACCGCTGCTGAAATGGAGCAAATTGCAGAGGAGAATAATATAGCGCCGCAGACTTTCAAAAAGAACTATGTTGTAGCACGTGAAAAGAAAAGTGGGATCTGTATTTTTCAGGCCACATATTCTCCCACCGATCAATCGAGATTCCCTGATGACGGTAAATTACGGGATCTTAAGCCGGATCTGTCATGGCTGACAATAGGTGGTCAGCATATCCTTCCAAAGCCTGGAGTGTGGAAACGCCCACCCATACCTTTAAATGTCATTTATTCGTGATCCTTTTTCTATTTCTTTCATCATCGCAATTTCGTCACAGTCGGGAAACTTAACACATGTAATGCAGTCGGCCCAGATCTTAACAGGAAGGTCTGACCTGTCTATTGGAACAAATCCGAATCTGCGGAAAAATTTCGGCCGGTAGGTTAATGTGAACACTTTTTTAGTCTCAAAGTCTTTTGCTTCGGAAAGAACAGTTTTTGTAAGTTCTGATCCAATTCTTTTACCTTGATAGTCCGGGTGAACGGCAAGAGAGCGAATTTCAGCAAGATCTTTCCAACAAAATTGCAGAGCACAGCAACCGACAATAATGTTTTTCCCCTCATCCACAGAAACTGAAAAAGAGCGGACGTGATCGTATAATGCGCTTAAAGGGCGCGGAAGAAGTTCTCCTTTGACGGCATAATGCTGTAAAAGAGAGTGTATGGCATTTACATCTTGCAGATTTGCTTTTCGAATCATTTTACTTGGTCGTGATAGTATAAGAACCGTTCCAGTTTTTTCCCGGAGGGTCAGATTTAAATGTATTGGATCTATCAATCATTGTATGGCTCGGACCGTCATCAGGTGAGATCTTTAAAGCTGCATTAAAAAATTGTATGGCTTTATCCCAGTCCTGATTGCGGTATGCATGAAGACCTGCGGCGTAATGTTCATTCACCTTTTTGGCAAGATCGTCAATATCCGAAGCATACCCGAGAAGCTGATAAACGGTTACCGGTTCATTTTTGCCCACAACATTTATAGTGTCAATCTCCCGGGTTGCAATATGGTCACCGGCAGCGATGCAGGTTGTTTCGCTGATCAGTGTATAAATGCCATAAATTTTATTTATCCCTTCCAACCTTGCAGCAGTGTTAACCGTGTCTCCCATCATGGTATAGTCCATGCGATTCTCTGATCCCATATTGCCTATAACAGCGCTGCCAGTACAAAGACCGATGCGCATTTTAAGCTGCGGCTTATCATTTTCCTTCCATTTTTCGCGAAGTTCGGCCAGCCTTTTTTGCATTTTTATACAGGCACTGCATGTTCTTTCAGCATGGTTTTTTAAAACATTTGGTGCCCCGAAAAATGCAATAATGGCATCTCCTTCGAACTTATCAACAGTCCCTTCATGTTTTAAGATGATATTTGTCATTTCAGTTAAGAACTCATTTAAAAGTTCAACAAGTTCATTGGGAGTTAGTGCTTCGGAAATACTGGTAAATCCCTGGACATCCGAAAAAAATGCGGTAATTTCTCTGTCTTCTCCGCCAAGTTCAAGGTTACCCGGAGACTCGATAAGTTGATTAACCACTGCCGGGGCAAGGTAAGTTGAAAAAGCATTTTTAATAAACCTTTTCTTTTTGGTCTCCATGAAATATCTGAATGCTGTAATACTAACATAAACAAGAAGAATGACTGAGAGAGGGTAAACAAGATTAAGGACGATTCCATATAGTGAGAACAGAAGCTGACAAAAAACAATGTATCCCATAAAAACAAGGAAACCGGCAAGTACACCCGGTATGACTTCTACACGGGGAAGCACAATGCCAAGGAAAATGCCTGCAACTAAAATGGCAAGAACGTCGAAAATGGCTGACCATTTGGGTTTATGAAGAAAATCTTCAGCCAGAATGCTGTCAGCAATATTTGCATGGATTTCAATGCCCGGGAACACTCCCCCAAAGGGTGTGACCCGCAAATCGTATATTCCGATGGCAGTTGCACCGATAAGTATGATTTTATTTTTTAGTTTATTATGCGGAACATTTCCGCTTAGAATGTCTGTAACCGAAATATGGGGAAAAGATTTTTCTTCTCCCCGGTAATTTATTAAAACACGTCCCGATTCGTCCGTGGGAATAGTTACATTGCCGACCTGGATATTTTGTACACCATATTCATCAATATTGATTGAAAGGGGACTGTCAAGAAATGCACTGACTGTTGCCAATGATAGAGGTGCATAGAGTGTATCTTTGAATTTAAGAACGGTATGAAGCCATCGAACAACACCGTCATCATCAGGGGACATGTTAAAATATCCCGACAGGCTGGCCGCATCTGAAATTTCCTTAATATTTGATTGGGGGTAAACAGGTTCAACAAGTGTGACATCTTTAGCTTCTTTCGATGAGTAGCGTTCAAATTGATATCTGGAATTTCTTATATTTTTCTGGTGGATGTTGATCTCTTTTTTATCAATATGCTCTGAGGCTTTTTTATCAAGCTGGAAAAAATATCCGAGCACGATTTTAGCAGAAGAATTTTCTATAGAATCGGCAAGGAGTTTATCATTGTCAGCATTCTTTTTAAGGCGACGAAGAAATTTATTGTCTTTAGGATTCAAATGGTACAAAGAGTTCTGAATATTATTTATTACCTCAACTATTCTTTTATCATCCGGTTCCAAAAACCCAATATCAAATGCGATTACCTTTGCTCCTGCATCAGAGAGTCGATCAACAAGTTCAGCCATTTTTGATCTGGGCCACATCCATTTCCCTTCCTTTGCAATGCTTTTTTCATCGATTACAGCCAGGACCACGTCGGAACGTGGTTCAACCTTTTCCCGGGATTTAAATCTGGCATCTATCGTTTTAAGTTCCATTAAGTCAAGAAAAGGAACGCCAATGGAATAGGCAAAAAGCCCTAGTAAAATAATGGGAACCGACAGGAAAATAAAGTGAGACTGAGTTAATTTTTTCAAAAAGGAAATCATATTCATATTTTATTATTGCAGTATGCACAAAAAGTCAATAACCGGAAACCGATGATTTTACTTAAATTGCTTTGGTTCAGTTCCCTTTTTAAAAAGAGCTTTCACTCCTTTATGTGAATCATTATGCACAAGAAAGCCGGTTGTGGTATCCATGCGGACCTGGACCACCCCGTCAGGGACGTCAAAATATTGGTAAGGTTTGCCTGCAAGGGCTTTTTTCATAAATTCTATCCATATTGGAAGTGCAGCTTTTGATCCTGTTTCCATATCTCCTAAAGTAGCTAAATCATCTTGCCCTACCCATACGCCTGTTGAAGTCGTAGGAGAAAAGCCAATAAAAAGTGCGTCTTTAAATTCATCTGTGGTTCCTGTTTTTCCAGCAACTGAATGTTTAAGGATACGTGCTTTTCTGCCGGTGCCTTCTTCAATAACACCTTTTAGCATATCTGCAATGATTGAGGCGCCCGCGCTGGACATGACAACCTTTTTTTGAGGCTTAACACGCCAGATTACCCGTTCGTTTTGATCAAGTACTTCCATGATGGCATAAGGAGTTATAAGTTCTCCTTTATTTGGAAATACTGAATAAGCAGCAGTAAGATCGATAAGCGTAATGTCTGAGGAACCCAGGGCGAGGGTAAGGTTGGGTAAAAGAGGTGTCTGAATACCAAGTGTGTGCCCGAAGCTGGAAACAGAAGAAGCCCCAAGCATGTCTATGAGTCTGACCGCAGGGATGTTTTTAGAAAGAGCCAGGGCTTTTCTTAAGGTCATTTCTCCTGAAAAATCATCTGAAAAGTTTTTCGGACGCCAGTCCTCACCCTTTTTTGCCCCTCTGAATACAACAGGAGCATCAAGGATTAGAGTGTTTTGCGAAAAGCCTTTTTCAATGGCATAGGCATAAACAATCGGTTTAAATGCGGAACCTGGTTGTCTCCTGGCAATAGTTGCCCTGTTAAAAGGGCTCTGGTAAAAGTCCCTGCCTCCTACCATTGCAAGTATACCTCCAGATTGTATATCAATGGAAATCAGAGAACACTGCGGCTTTGGATTGATCAACTTATTTTTTTTCATTCTCTTTTCCAAGGCAACCAGACCATTTTCAACTGCCAGCTCTGCTGCTTTCTGAAGATGCCAGGAAAGTGTCGTGAAGACTGTGAGGCCGCTTTTATAAAGTCTTGTGGGTCCGACTATTTCTTCGAGTAATTTTTTAATGTGTTCAACAAAATAAGGTCCTTTAACCGGATCAAAATCGGATTCCTCAGAGAGAATCGGTTGCTTTAAAGCTTCCTTAAGAACAGCTTTAGTGATTATTCCTGTATCAGCCATCTGCTTTAAAACAATATTTCTGCGTTTTAATGCAAGCTCAATATTGATAAGTGGGGAATAGCGGGAAGGAGACTTCGGCAGACCGGCAATAAGGGCGCATTCAACGAGGTTTAAGCTGTTGACGGTTTTTGCAAAATACTGCCTGGCAGCTGATTCAACACCATATGCACCACTGCCGAAATAAATCTGGTTTAAATACAGCTTGAGTATTTCATCTTTTGTGTAGCGGCGTTCTAACTGAAAAGACAGGACCGCTTCTTTTATTTTTCGGATAATGGTTTTCTTTGGCGTAAGAAAGAGCGTTTTTGCAAGCTGTTGCGTGATTGTACTTGCTCCTTCAACATATTCCCCGGCCCAGATATTCTTGATTATGGCCCTTAAAATTCCTTTAACATCAACACCGCTGTGTTTGTAAAATTTTCTATCCTCTGTGGCGATCAGTGCCGTCTTAAGATGATGAGGAATATCTTTAAGGGGAACAGGGTCCCTTTTTTCAACAAAAAGTTCTGCAAGAAGGACTTTATCTGTAGAATATATGCGAGTAACAGCAGAAGGCGTAAAATCTTCAAGGGCACGAATCTGGGGGAGATCGCTGGTCAAACCGAAAAATACTCCTGCCATAATTCCGCAAAGAATCCCTGAAAATACAACAATTAAAATAATTACCTTCGATTTGCTGATCCGGATTTTGGTCATGAGCTTCAGCTTTGAGCGTATTCTTTATAGCTTGCCGGCTTTATAAAGGAATGCCGAATAAAGGTGTGAGATTGAGGATTTATACTGTTTCTCATAAATATATTCCGTTTTAAACGATGAAAAACCCGTATATAAGAGATCGTAAAGAAAGAACAGACCGAGTATATTATAATCGGTTTAAGTATCAGAAATAATACTAATAAATTGGCAATAGGTTACACAAGTTCTTTCTTGACGATCTTATATACACTCAGGCAGTTTCCTCATTTAAAACGGAACATATTTATGGGAACTACTATAATTTATTTTCATACCGTTAAGATTTCATTTAGCTTTTTACTTAATTCATTTATATTATATGGTTTGGCGATAGCACCGATGAAACCATAGTCTTTATAACTGGTCATCACCGGGCTGTTTGAATAACCACTCGATACGATGGCTTTAATCTTAGGATCTATTTTAATTAACCTCTTAATTGCTTCTTTGCCTCCCATGCCGCCTCGGACAGTCAGATCGAGAATAACTGCATCAAAAGGATTTTGTAACTCCATAGCCTTTTTATACATTTCAACGGCTTGGGTTCCATCTTTTGAAAATGAAGCATCGTAACCCAGCCGGTGTAATATATGACCGGTAATTTTGATTACCATCTTTTCATCGTCCATTACCAGGACCCTGCCTTTTCCCAAAATAAGTTTTTCCTTTTCAAGAACTTTCGCAGATTTTTGTGTAACGATTGTCTCTTCTGAGGCAGGAAGATAAAAATGCAAACTGGTCCCGGTTTGCGAACCGGATTCGGCAACAATATCTCCATTATGTTTTTTTATTATGGAATGACATATGGAAAGGCCAAGCCCCATTCCTTTTTGTGTTCCCATATTTTTGGTTGAAAAATAGGGATCGAAAATTTTACCTAAAATTTCTTTTGATATTCCGATACCCTGATCAGTTATCGACAGTTTTACATAATTGCCTCTTGTTAATCCGAGGGTTTTTTTAGGGATATTTACGTTTTCAACCGTTACCTTAATGATTCCACCATCCGGCATTGCCTCCCTTGCATTCATGACCAGGTTATGAATGACATGGCTGATTTGCGTTTTATCGATTTGAACCAGCCACAGGTCATCTGGAATGGAAAACTCGCATTTAATATTAGAACCGCTCAGAGTAAATTCAGTGGCGCTTTTGATTACAGGTGAAATCGAGGCTGTTTCCATAATCGGCGCTCCGCCTCTTGCAAAAGTGATCAGTTTCTGGGTTAAAGACTTGGCAGTCATAGAGGCTTCGAGCGCTTCCTCCAAAAGGCCGGCAATCATATCATCGGATTCTAGGTAAGATTGAATAAGGGAGATATTTCCGATTATCACTGTAAGTAGATTATTATAATCATGTGCAATCCCACCTGAAAGAGCTGCAATAGATTCAAGGTTTCTAATTTTCTCAAGTTGATCCTGTACCCTTTTGTCCGGTTTTGTGTCTGTATTTTTTTTGGGCATGGTAGCTCCCTGATTATGAATTTAAATTTTTATTCAGGCATCCGGTGCTTATTAAATAACTTTTTACGAAACCGTCTACGTCAGAATGTTTACAAGTCCATTAAAATTTGTAGAGGCTTAAAAAGTAATCGGTAATTTTAATAAATTTCTATAAAAAAAACAAGTGGTGTCAATTTTTTGTCTTTTCAGATTTATAAAATAAAAAACTCTGTTGTTCAAACACATTTGCTCTACGTACGAAAAAAGAAATTAAGATTTTGGCAGGAATTTTGCATATATGTTTATTCCTGACAGGAAAAAGTATACTGATCATATAACACTTATAAATCTAAAAAATAATATCATGCTACAAATTAAAAATCTATCAGAAAAACAGCTTCAGGATATTAGAATTGCATGCTCTTATTTATTTTCCCCTGAACTTGGAAGGGATGATGAGTTTGTATTAAATCTGGACTTTGCATCAATAAAGAAGGCACTGGAAGAAAAGACGAAACGATACGACCCTGCGCTTCATCCCGATGAACCGGAAGAAATGATTCAGAAAAGAAAAGAAAGATTCATAAAGGTTAAACAATCATATGAAACACTTGTGCCTCATATATTTAAAGAGGAAAGAATAATACCTGAAAAGGATTTGAGCAAAAGTCAGATCATTGCTGTTGGCGGTGCAAAAGGCGGGATAGGAAAAAGTACATTTGCAGCAAATCTTGGAATTTATCTTTCATCTATAGGAAAACGGACCGTACTGGTTGATTTGGACCTTGGTGGGGCTAATCTTCACCTTTACCTTGGCGAAAGGTTTCTTAAATATAATATTAATGATTATTTGAACAAAAGCGTTCCATCCATCAGTGATATTATGGTTTCCACAAAGTACGGTCCGGATTTGGTGGGCGGAGGCAGCTCCCAATTAGGATCAGCAAATATACATTTTTCAAGAAAACTGAAATTGCTAAGGACAATTAAGCAGATAGATGCCGATTATATTATCATCGATCTTGGTGCTGATACTTCGTATAATATCATCGATTTCTTTCTTGCAGCAGATCACGGCATAGTACTGACGACATGCGATCCTCCGTCTTATTTAGATGCATACAATTTTATAAAGGTGACTCTATTCAGGAAATTAAACAGGATTTTTGGGCCTGAGTCTGAGTTAAGGAAACACAAAGATCCCGATCTTCTGTGGATGATAAAAGAGATTACAATGTCGGGAAATGGAAACAAGGGGAAAGTTATCGAGAATTTGATAGAAAGGGTAAAAACAAAATTGCCTGAAAAAATGCCACTTATCGAACATGTGCTGGAAACATTTCGGCCGGGTCTTGTTGTAAATATGATTTCCGAAAATGACAACGTGTCTGAAGTGGTCAACAGAGTACAGGATGTCTCACAGAAAATGCTGACAGTCGCGGTTGATTATCTGGGGAGTATTGATTATCAGTCAGATATAAAACGAAGCGCACAGGACCTCATTCCTGCTATTTCAAGAGATCCAAAAGGAAATTTGGCGGAATGTATTCGTGATATACTAAGCACAATCTTGCATTAATTTTTTGTATTTTCGATGGCATGCATAACAACATTTTCAACATGATTTAAGTTCATCGGTTTTTTAATATAGGCATAAGCGCCGAGGTCTAAGGTTTCTTTAATCTGGTCAGGGACAGCGGTGAACATTATCACTTTTATTTTTGAATTTAACTTTTTTATCTCTTTAAGCACTTTAATACCGCTTATCCCGGGCATAATAATATCGAGCAGAACAAGGCAAGGATTTATATTTTTTACCTTATCTATAGCGATATAACCATCTGATGCCGTATGGACTTCATAACCCTTTAAGGTTAAAAAATCTATTAAAAAGGCGCATACCGAAATTTCATCATCTACAACAAGGATTCTTTCCATCTTTTGACCTAATTAATGGTAATATCATCTCTAACCATCCAGTCATCTTTGTCCACAATTAACGTTTTGGAATGTTTTTCCATAGAAAAGTACAAAACCAGATCTTTTGTATTTTCAACCCAGAATCCTATGCAGGGAACACTTCTTTTATTATGCATCGTGAGCTCTACGGCAGGATCGAAAGGGTCGCATAAAGCCAGCATTTTCATCACAGTCCTTCTGATGCAAATCAGTGTATTTTCCTCAAACCTGACATCATCAAGTGAGATTTCATTTAAACTGATTTGATCGACATCAATACATTGACTTATATGTTTTTTGAGGTTGGACATAAAAATAGTTTTTATTTTTACGAAATTTTATATTAACGTTCGTCTTATAGCTAATATCGGCATATTAATAAAAAACTTGACAGGAGAAATAAAAAAATAAAAGGAAATTATTTTTGGCAGTTGTCAATATTCTGACACCGCTTTGGATTGACGGATTCGCAAAAGCTACTACCAAATGCTGGATTATATGCTAATTGAAATATAACAGGAATCTTACCTGAAAAATGCACGAAAAAGACTCACCATACATCTTAAATACTATCTATTCGATATTGGCGTTGTCAACGCAAAGGAAAGGTCCTCCCAATGAAAGCCAAACACTTCTTTGAAATTAAATTCAGTTCTCCTTTTTATGTCTGTCTCTTGCAAGATATTGCTAACACTTAAATTCAAGTTTAACGTCAAAATATTGACCTTTCACTCCTGTCAGCCTTGCCGCAAAACCATATCTCTCTGAATTAGTAGTTAAAACAAGCCTATTGTATTTTGGCATTGTCTTTGCATCTCCTCAAGTTGCAGTCGCAGTTGAATGAAATGCCTCCATTGAGTTTGTCAGTTTATCTAACCTATTGGTAGGCCATCAGAAGCAAAAATACGCAGAATAGAACAAGGTTATAATCTAGTATTACGTAAGAGAATCTGTAATTCAAGGGGCGGAGCTTTCTAATCAAGTCCTATGATCAGAACTTAATAACCAATCAACGCCTAACTGGAGAACAGCAGATAAAGTTAAAAAGTAACAGCGCCCATCACCCATTATGCATATATCTCAGCTTTATTGAAAGGTTGATATGAGAAAAAGAGCTTTAATTACTGGCATTACCGGCATGGTCGGCTCACATCTGACTGACTACCTTTTGATAAATACAGATTGGGATATTTACGGAATGTGCCGCTGGCGCAGCCCATTAGACAATGTCGAGCATTTGCTGAAAAGGGCAAACAAGGAAGATCGGCTGCATTTTATTAATGGTGATCTCAACGACTATATTTCGTTGCAAAATGCTGTTGATGAGAGCAGACCTGATTATGCTTTCCATTTAGCGGCCCAGAGCTATCCTGCCACAAGCTTTACTTCACCTGTCTATACACTGGATACCAATATTATTGGCACAGAAAGACTCCTTGAATCTTTCAGGAGAAGCCGTGATATCGATCCTGTTATTCACGTCTGTTCTTCATCAGAAGTATTCGGCCGGGTTCCAAAAGAAAAGTTGCCCATTCATGAGGAATGTTCATTCCATCCGGCATCACCGTACTCCATTTCCAAGATTGGAACGGATATGATCGGTAGGTTCCATGCCGAAGCCTATGGCCAGAAAGTAATGACAACAAGAATGTTTACCCACACTGGACCCCGTCGGGGCGATGTCTTTGCCGAATCAACATTTGCCAAACAGATTGCCATGATAGAGCAAGACCTTATTCCACCAGTAGTAAAAACAGGTAATCTGGATTCCCTTCGTACCTGGTCTGATGTACGGGACGCGGTCAGAGCCTATTATATGCTTGTAACGGTTAATCCAATTCCAGGAGAGTATTATAACATAGGAGGCACTTTCTCCTGCACTGTCAGGGAAATGCTTAATCACCTCCTTTCTATTTCCACCCGGAATGATATCGAGGTTAAGACCGAAGAATCACGAATGCGCCCTTTGGATGCCGATCTTCAGATACCGGATACGACTAAATTCAAGGAGCATACTGGTTGGGAACCACAGATTCCGTTTGCAAAAACGATGCTGGATTTGCTGGAGTATTGGAGAGCCCGGGTAAAAGCAGGAAGAATATTTCTTGACAGATGAGGCGGACAGGTTCGGGTATTGCAGTTTATCTATAGAAATAAGAAAAATAAGCAAGAGGTGATTGTATGATTATTTCAAAGACCCCATATCGGATTTCCTTTTTTGGCGGTGGTACAGATTATCCTGCCTGGTTTTTAAAAGAAGAAGGGGTTGTCCTTTCAACAACCATAGATAAATACTGCTACCTCAATTGTCGTGTTCTGCCTCCTTTTTTTGACAATAAATTTCGCATCGTCTGGTCTCACATTGAAACTGTCTCTACAATTCCTGAAATTCTTCACCCTGCCGTACGTGAAGGCTTGCGTTTTCTCGGAATGAACGGCGACATTGGTCTAGAGATCCATCACCAGGGTGATTTGCCGGCCCGAGCCGGAATGGGATCAAGCTCTTCCTTTGCTGCAGGATTAATTAAGGCGTTAACCGCACTGAAGGGGCAAATAATTGGAAAACATGAACTTGCCCTCAAAGCAATCGAACTTGAGCAATCCATATTAAAGGAAAATGTGGGATCTCAGGACCAGGTTGCAGCAGCTTATGGCGGTTTAAACGTTATCCGCTTTTTGCCGAATCAGGAGATTCGGGTAGAACCGGTGACTCTTTCTCCCACAACCATTGCAGAACTTGAATCACACCTGTTGCTATTTTTTACGGGTACAAGTCGACTTTCATCGGAAGTAGCCGGGGATGTAATTGCAAACTTAGATAAAAAGCAAACCGTATTACGCCAAATGCGTAGTATGGTTGATGAATCTGTTTCCATACTCAATGGCAAAGGCTGCCTCGACGATTTTGGCAAATTGCTCCATAAAAACTGGATGCTAAAGCGTTGTATTAGTGATTCCATATGTAATTCCACTATTGACAGAATCTATACGATCGCAACCGAAAATGGAGCGCTTGGAGGAAAACTCTTAGGTGCAGGTTCATCCGGTTTTATGGTTTTTTATGTTCCCCCTGAAAAGCAACAAGGTGTAAAGGATGCATTAGCCGGTTACCTTCACGTCCCTTTTAAGTTTGAGAATGAAGGAAGCACCATTATCTATTACTCTTCCAAGAATTAATCTTAAATCTAACAAAGATATGTGAAGTAGTTGGGCTGACGAAGTCTTATGCTGACCTTCGTATCAATGCATCCTTCATTACCGGTATGACGGAGGAGATAAGCAATAAATTGTCGGATGCATACGAAAAGACGAAAATGGAACTGTAAAAGGAAAGATATATCGAATGGAGCCTGTGAAAGTTGGATTGGTCCAGATAAATAATAGTTTTTCCGGAGCCTGTTATTTCCCATATTCAGTGGGCCTGCTGCAAGCATATTTCCAAAAATATGCCAAAAGACCGCAGGAGTTCGAGTTCGCCTTGCCCGTTTACAACCGCATTTCCGTCTCAGAGGCGTTGAAAAAACTGGGTAGGCCTAAAATCGTCGCATTTAGTGTCTACGTCTGGAATTATCGGATCTCTCTTGAGATTGCCAAGTGTCTTAAAAAAGAAGATCCTAAGGTCTTTACGATCTTCGGTGGATGCCATGTTCCGGATCGGTCCGAAAAATTTTTGCGGGAAAATCCTTTCGTTGATATTGCCTGTCACGGTGAGGGAGAGGTGACCTTTCTTCATATTCTGGAGAATTTTAGTTCCGGACACTGGCGGGATACGGCAGGTATCAGCTATGTTGACAAAGATAAATACATACAACATCCTAAATCACCGAGAATGGAAAAACTTGACGGTATCCCTTCGCCATATCTCGAAGGCATATTCGACGAACTCATAGAAAAATCAGAAAAGCATGAGTGGCTTGGATTGTGGGAGACGAATCGGGGGTGCCCGTTTTCCTGCTCTTACTGTGACTGGGGGGGCATGCATGCCCGTAAGATGCATCTGTTTGACATGGAGCGACTGCGCCGGGAGATAGAGTGGTTCGGCCTAAACGGAATCGAGTTCATCTTCTGCTGTGATTCGAATTATGGCATGATGAAGCGAGACCTGGATCTTGTGGAGTTTGTAGTGAATGCCCACAAAAAATATGGGTGCCCGCAGGCACTTTCGGTGCAAAATACGAAAAATGCCACAGAGCGCTCATACGCGATTCAGAAAGCCCTGTCTGATGCCGGTTTAAGCAAAGGAGTCAACCTGGCGCTTCAGACCACCGATAAAACAACTTTAAAAAACGTGGGACGTAAGAATATCTCTCTTGAATCTTTTAAGGAACTGCAGCGAAGATTCAACATAGATGGCATCGAAACATTTACAGACCTGATTATCGCTCTTGCAGGGGAAACCTACGACTCGTTCGTGAACGGTGTCGATGAAATAATCAATAATGGACAGCATCATCGTATCCAGTTTATCAATCTATCCATATTACCCAACTCACAGATGGGAAACCAGAACTATCAGAAGCGGTACGGACTGAAAAGTGTTGAAACGAAGATTATCAATATTCATGGTTCCCTATTTCTTTCCGAGGGTGACGTTTATGAAACCCAGGAACTGGTGGTGGGGACGAAATCAATGCCACCTGAAGACTGGTGTCGGGCCCGGGTTTTTTCTTGGATGACTTCCCTTATCTACTTTGACAAGCTTTTGCAGATTCCCCTGATCCTGATTCATGAGTTAAGCGGCCTGAGTTACCGCGAACTACTGGAAGTCTTTAACCGTAAGAACAAATCCTTTCCGATAATTTCCGAGATATACGCCTTTTTCTTAAAGGAAGCCCAAAATATTCAACAAGGCGGGCCGGAATTTTGCCGTTCTGAAAAGTGGCTGAACATTTACTGGCCCCATGACGAGTACATGTTGATCAAACTCTGCGTTGAGGGAAAACTGGAAAAATTTTATGGCGAGGCCAGGCAGTTGATAGAAGATCTGCTCAAGGAAAAGGGTATACAAATCCCGGAGTATCTTGATGACTCCCTTGTATTGAACAGACAATTGCTCAAACAGCCCTTTCAAACCGAAGATCTGGTTTTATCGTTTTCATATAACATATGGGAGTTCTATCGTTCAGTGCTTACAGGAGAAAAATGTGACTTACTGAAGGGACGCTACGATTACAGAATCGATCGGGAGAGTACTGTCTGGCTAACTTGGGAAGACTGGTTTCGGGAGGTGGTGTGGTTTTGTAATAAAAAAGGAGCCTATCTAAATAGAATAAATTCTGTTTGTAAACCTGACCCGCAAAACCGGATTAAACCCCTGGCAATTGAACAATTGCGCGGTGTTCAAAAGCGGCAGAAGGTGATCGCATCATACTTATAATATCCAGATGGGCCCCACCCGATATCTAAAGTGTGTTGGCCTCGTAAGTAACAGACAGAGACTTAATCGAAGATGATGAAATCGGATAGCATTTGACAAGTTGAATATGTATGGAACCCAATTTATTTATCGCAACCAAGTAATGACGGCAGGCTAAAAGGTATGAAATACCGTGAGTTAGGTCGTACTGGTATCCGAGTATCGGAAATAGGTTTTGGAGCCTGGGGTATCGGTGGGACTCCCAGGGATGCAAAGGCATACGGATCAACGGATGACCGGACATCAATGAAAGCGCTGCAAAGGGCTATGGAGTGCGGGATTTCTTTTTTTGATACGGCCCCGCTATACGGATATGGTCATAGTGAAGAGCTCATCGGTGTGGCCGTTGAGCATGTCCGCGACGAGATCATCCTTTCATCCAAAGTCGGATATGTAAACTTTTCAGGAGAACAAAATTTTTCTCCTGAATATATTATCAAATCATTAACTGGCAGTCTCAACAGGCTCAAAACAGACTATCTTGATATTTACCAACTCCATGATCCGCCTCTGGCCTTGCTTCAGAAAGATAAACGCATCTGGCAAACACTGGAGAAACTGGCAGACGATGGTATAATCCGGGTTCCTGCTATTTCAGTGAAAACTGTTGAGGATGCCATGATAGCCATTAATGATTTCAACTTCAAATCTATTCAGGTGAATTTCAATTTGGTCGATCAGCGCATCCTGGAATGTGGATTACTAAAGGAATGTGAAAAACGTGGCGTGGGGTTGATCATCAGAACACCTCTTTGTTTCGGGTTCCTTACCGGGAAATATCATGCTGATGACAATTATGATAAGGATGACCATCGCAGCCACTGGTCAGCGGAGCAGATTGATCGTTGGGCCTCCGCCTATAAACTATTTGCTGGTGAATTGCAAAATGGTCAGAAACAGACCCATGCTCAGATTGCCCTCCGTTTTTGTCTATCCTATAAACAAGTATCAACGGTGATTCCGGGTATTTTAAACGTTGAACATGTAGATGAGAATGCTAAAAGCAGTGAACTTGGGCCTTTCCCGGGTGAAGTGTTAAAAAAGATCAACCGGACATATCGGGAAAACCAATTTATGGTTTAACAGAAAAATGTAAACTTTAGACAAGCGCGCCCGGGGACCTTTAGAACTATAGTTAGCTTCTCTTTTTACAATAAGGTACAAAGCCACTCTATATTTCCATATTAAGATGGAAATCCGGGATAGTCGATCTCAAATTCTATTCGAATTGGAAGTTAATTATGAACTTATCTTTTTTACACGGAAAAAAAGTTTTAATAACCGGAGGTTCAGGATTTGTGGGGAGACATTTTGTAGAAGCTTTACTGAAAGATGCGGTCAAAATTAGAATGACACTTCACAATCAACCCTCTCCATTTGCACAGGATTTGGTCGAAATAGTTCACACTGATCTGACAGTGGCTAAAGACTGCATAAAGGCATGCAAAGGTATGGATTATGTCATTCATGCTGCGGGAAGTGTGGGAAATGCTGGTAGTATACGTTCAAATTTGCTGGCGCCCATGGTGGACAATATAAGTATGTCGATCAAATTAATGGAGGCCGCATCCGTTCATTGCGAAAAATTTCTGATTTTTTCCAGCGGTACAACCGGATATCCTCCTTATGACCATCCTGTTCGAGAAGAAGATATGTGGACTGCTCAGCCGGCACCCGTTTATTTCGGTTACGGATGGATGAAACGCTATTTTGAATTATTCGGGGAATATGTTAACAGGGTTTCCCCATTGCAGGTAATGATTTGCCGACCCACCGCCATATACGGACGTTATGACAATTCGGGTCACGTTATCCCATCACTTATTCGTCGGGCGTTATCCGGGAAAAATCCATTTGTGGTTTGGGGAACAGGAGATGAACAACGAGATTTTCTACATGTTTCTGATCTCGTTTACGGATGTTTACTTCTCTTAAAAAAAGGTGTGGGATCGGACCCAGTTAATATTGGCTATGGAAAAACGACCACAGTCGCAGAGGTTGCAAAATCAGTCATACGTGCCGTTGGCCGTTTAGAAACAGATATCGTTTTTGATGATAGCAAACCCACAACCATTCCCGTTAGGGCCGTTGACTGTACCAAAGCAAAAAAAATACTAGGATTTATTCCAAAATTATCTCTTGAAGCTGGGTTGAAGGATACGGTTGAATGGTACAAAAACCAAATGAAATTCTTGTCAACTTAAAACCATTTGTGATTTTACAAAAGGAGCAATTCAAATGAAATCAATTTTATTGATTAACCCACAAAATTCAGACAAAATCAGATCACCGGGTTATTTTCTATTGCCTTTATCATTATTATATTTATCTGGATCTTGTAAATCAGTGGCAAAGACGAGTATCCTTGATCTCAATGTGAAAAAAAAGATTTTCTCGTTGTCTGGCGATAATGGAGATTTCAACTATACAGGCATGGTTGAAAGTGAAGTTAAAAGACTTAGACCTGACTTTGTCGGGATTACCTGTTTGTTTTCCGGACAAATTGAGATGGTTCTTAATATTGCTAATGCGGTAAAAAAAGCAAATCCTTCTTCAACCACAATTCTGGGCGGCATGCACCCAACCATATTTAGTACACAGATTTTATCCAATTTTCAAAATGTGGACGCAATTGTTCTTGGAGAAGGAGAACAAACCTTAAAAGAACTGCTTACATGTGATAGGAAAAATTGGGGGAGTATTGAGGGGTTTGCCTTCAAAGATAAAAATAAAAAAATTGTGGTAAATGAAAAAATTCATTTTATTAAGGATCTTGATAAAATTGACCCACCTGCCTATGCCCTCTTCAATTTTGAAGATTATAAACTCGATTCTAGCGGTTGGTACAATCCCAAAAAATTAACCATCGGAACGTCTGCGCCAATTTTGACAAGCAGAAGTTGTCCGTTTAAATGCAATTTTTGTGCAATGAATATTGTGATGGGAACAAGTTTTCGTAAGCGAAGTGCCGAGAATGTGTTTCAAGAAATTGAATTTCTGTATAAGGAACACAATGTTCGCTATTTCAACATAATGGACGACAACTTTACTCTTGATAAAAAAAGAATAAAAAAAATATGTAAGTATATCATTGATGCCAAATTGGATATTTCATTTGATTTTCCCAATGGTACAATGACCAAGACTCTCGATGATGATGTCGTTGATGCATTGGCTGAAGCAGGGTTTGCTTATTGTTTTCTAGCCATTGAAAGTGGATCGGATTTTATGAGAAACGAGGTAATGAACAAGCAGCTATCAAAAGAAAAGATATTCCGTGTAGTAAATGCCATTAGAAGATATCCTCAGATTCACCTAGCTGCATTCTTTCTAATGGGCATGCCTGAGGAAACGACGACAACCTTGGATGAAACATATGAATTGATAGAGATGCTTGATCTTGATTCTTTTAAAATGTCTGTTGCAACGCCCTTTCCTGGCACAAAACTTTTTGAGCAATGTGAACGTGATCATCTGTTTGTGAATAATTTTAAAGAAAGAGACTCCCTGTGGTGTGAATCGGATTGGTATCAACGTATTCTCAACCAAACTCCCCCCTTCTTCTTCAAACCATACAATATGGAGGTGCATGAATTGGAAGAATATGCACAAAAATTTGAAGTCCTAAGGCACCAAAAACATCTGATTGCTTGTCAAAAAGGCAGACAGACACTTAGTGTTACCCAGGCAATTGCTGATTTTCACCGAAACAATCCTGAAGCCGCGTGAAGTATTAATCCTGTTTGATTGTTTATCTTTCTGATAAAAAATGTTTTTTGAATGCGGTTTAAACTATACATCGCAACTAAGTTTCGTCTTTATTAATCTGCCAATGTTCTGATTGAATATTTATTTGAGATAGCCTTAGGATGAAAGACATGGTCCGAAAAAAATCAACGGAGACAGTTG
>CAJHXW010000161.1_pt1 | contig 22577 bp, 17 predicted proteins | sample 9198581 | NCBI WGS metagenome assembly CAJHXW01 (sample SAMEA7708328, study PRJEB35096) | sediment metagenome | biome: marine neritic benthic zone biome [ENVO:01000025]; feature: sediment [ENVO:00002007]; material: shallow marine sediment [ENVO:03000034] sea grass bed [ENVO_01000059] ...
GATAAGAAAAAGCTCCGCATGTTCTTTGATGTGAGACTGGATAAAGAGTGTGCTTTTTTCCGGGGAAAGATCTACACTGAGCCAGTCTATTATCATATCGCGTATATACTTCAAGATCAAACCTGTATTTTCGTAGTCGCTTGTTAATGCATGCCAGTCAGCAATAAAGAAAAAACAGTCATATTCTTTCTGCATTTTAACCCAGTTTATAAGAGCGCCATGCCAGTTACCCAGGTGAAGCGGGCCGGTCGGACGCATTCCACTTAAAATTCGTTTTTTGTCTGCCATATAAGATCTCCTGTCATATCAAATATCATCAATTTGCAGAAAGCTCTTTTTTGATGATTTCGTAATCCACCGCGAGCGGAGCAAATCCCCCCGCAAAAAAAAGCGGGACGAAAAGGGTGTGCAAATTTTATTATAATAAGAAGTACTAATCATATGTTGAATGATTACGAAGTGCGGCGCCACGCAGAAATCGGACTTTTTACGAAACCGTCAAATAAAACTGCGAACAAAATCAAGCTCATCACTTTTGGTCTTTAATTTACCATTTATTTTTTCTTCTAAAACCGCCACAAGAATTTTACGAAAAACAGGTCCGGGCTCTATTCCCATCTTTTTTAAATCTTTGCCTGAAATCAAAGTATGTACATATCTGAAACGTGTAAAGTAATTCGAAATGGATCGTTTTACAATTTCCTTCTTTGTTGCCGCCATCAGATAAAGTAGAAGTTCTGTCTTAAAAACTGAAAGTTTATGATAAAGCACGCTGTTTTGAACTGGCAGATTTCTTTCAAGCCAGAAAAGGCATCTGTCGGCTTCAAAGCGATCGATACAAAAAATTCTTCGATAACGAGGAGCAAGTTCAAAGTGCTTACAAATTTCATTAGTTATTTTTTTATTACAGCTTCGGATGAGTGCTAAAAAATAAACGGCCCACTTCATATATGATTCCTCTAGAAATAGCAAATCATGCCATGATAATACTTTTTTAACCGAATTAAAAAGTGAAGTAAGGTCATTATCCAGAGTGATTGAAGGATGCAGTACACTTAACAGATTATAAACATCAAGCCTTATTATTGCAGGTGTCGGATTTTCTTCTTCAAGGATCTGGCGCAATTCTGCGAAAACTCTCTTTCCGCTAAGCCGTTTGAAAAAATCCATTTTTACCGCATTTTCAATCAATCCTGAAGTGAGTTTGCCTATGGAAAAACCAAAGCGTTGTTCAAATCTTATGGCTCGAAAGACACGGGTCGGATCTTCAACAAAACTTAAATTGTGTAAGATGCGTATGGTTTTTTCCTTAATATCCTTTTGAGCTGCAAAAAAGTCGATTAATACACCAAATCGGCCGGGGCTGAGTTGTATTGCCAGAGTGTTAACAGTGAAATCTCTGCGGAAGAGATCAAGTTTTATAGAGCTCATTTCAACTGTGGGCAATGCAGCAGGAAATTTGTAATATTCCATTCTGGCGGAAGCCACATCTATTTTAAAGCCATCAGGAAATATTATTACAGCCGTTCCAAACTTCTTATACGAATGGATGCGCGCTTTTGCTATTAATGCATATTTTTTAGCAAAAGCAATGCCATCTCCTTCTATGACAATATCAATATCTTCATTGGCTCGGTATAAAAAAAGATCGCGAACAAATCCTCCCACTACATAAGCTCTATATCCGATTTCGTCAGCCACTTCTCCTATGGTTTTTAATATATTGATGAGACGTTTTGAAAGCCGTTCTTTCATAAACTTTACTATATTTCTGGTTTTGGCACGAACAGGTTCGGTAAGCGGGTCGAGGGAACTTTCAGATGTGTATCTTGAATCCTTAACCAATACATTTAAAAGGTCGGTACGTGTAATCACACCAGTAATGACACCATTATCCATGACTGGCAGAAGGCGCTGCTTGTTTTCGATTATCTTTTCCTGAATCTCTGTGAGTTCCGCACCTGAGTCAACAAAAGCAAGATCCGTTGTCATATATTCTTTTACCTGGACAAGATCCAGCTTATGGTAGAGTGCCTTTTCAATAACCTGCGTGATATATACCGGCAAGTTTTTCCTTACCATCAGGTTCGTTAGGTTTTTCAGTGACCACCAACGCATTAATATTATAGCGTGTAAGCATATTGCCTGCATTTTTGCAGGAAATATCGCTTCTTATAGAGATTGGAGGAGATGACATGAGGTCTAAGGCCAGTCGGTTCGATCTGATTTTTTCATAAAAAATTTCAATCAGTTTATGCTCCACCTGTGCCAATGTCATTCCTTTAACTGTTGCAGCAGCAGCGAAAGTATGTCCGCCGCCGCCAAGCGGTGTAATAAGTTCGCCAGCATCGACCTCCGTAATCCTGCTGCGTGCAACAATATAAATTTTATTTTCCATCCGTGCAATAGCAAAAATAGCATCAACTGGTTCCATTTTTGCCATTTTATGTACTAGAAAGGCAAAATCAGGCAAATAATGGTCCAATGAGACACTGGTAACGATGATTTCAAAACCGTGGATAGTATAGCGGACTGCGGCCTGAATCATGTCGTTTAAAAGTCTGACCTGCTGGGAACTTATCTCTCTGGATATCATATCTGATACGATGTTCAAGTTTGCGCCTTTTGAGAGAAGAAAGGCGGCAGCTTTAAAGTCATCTTCAGTGGTTGATGGAAATGTAAAACTGCCAGTGTCTTCATATATACCCAGACACATTATTGTTGCTTCATCCGGAGAAATATTTATTTCCTTTTTTTGCAGAATTTCTGTAAGAATGGTGACTGTGGCACCTGTTAACCGATTTAACTCGATTCGTCCTTTAATATCATTTGGGGTAGACGGATGATGGTCATAAATATGTATATCTAAATCTTGCTGCTTAAGAAGTAAAGATAATTTCCCGATGCGGTTTGCGAGCCGCGTGTCTACCAGTACCAGCCTGTTGACGTTGGAAAAATCAATATCTTTAATATTTGCCATGTTAAAAAGATATACCATTGACTCGACAAAGAAATTCCTTAAGTTTTTTTCCTGGGAACCCGGAAATACTACAAGGGAATCAGGATACAGCTTCTGGGCTGCAAGCATGGATGCAATTGCATCAAAGTCAGCGTTTATATGGCTTGTGATTATGGTTAGTTTTTTAGTTGCCACGTAAAAGTCCTGCTAAAGATGGAAAACCGAAAGAAAATTAGAAATCTTAACATATACATAGATACAAAGCTTTTTCAAGCTATAGGTCAAATCGTTAAAATTATTGATAACAGGTATAAAAAATATAATAGAATGGGGATAATGCTTTTATGGTCATTACTCACTGTTATTGTTTCGATACCTTAGAGAAACACTCCCTTTCGCTCAATTTCTATGCAGGCCTAAATATTAATCCTTAAAATATTCAATGTATTACTGCGGTTAAAATCATTGCCTTCCATGAACTTGAACAGATAAGCGCTGACTTCGAAATTGAGCATTCTTCAAAGGTATCGTTCTATAGCTTTTTATCCCACATAAGGATAGTATGGCACGGAATTTGTAACTAAACATAAATTGTTATTAAGACTTATCCTGTTTTAAAAATAAACTGTGCAAAGCTATTGTTGTTTAAATAAGATTGTGATATTATATTTAATCTGCTACTAGTTTTAGGTGTTTAGTAGAGAAATATAATTTATTGAGAGGCAATTTAATACAACATTGAAATTTTTTAAACTTGCCTTTAAAAAAGAACTTTAAATCGATGGAACATTCTGTATATTACGATTTGGATCTTTGCAAAAAGGTAAAGGGGGTTGATTATGCCGGTTTTTCTTTGGACTGGAAAGAATAAAAAAGGTGACAATCAGAAAGGTGAGATGGAAGCTTTGACAGAAGAAGCTGTGCTTGCCAACCTGAAAAGAATGAAAATTGAGCCAACAAAAATCAAAAAGAAACCCAAAGACCTTTTTGAAAATGTTGCCTTTCTTCAGCCAAAAGTCAAAACCCACGATATAATACTATTTGCAAGGCAATTTTCTACCATGATTGATGCCGGGCTACCCATTATACAATGCCTTGACATCCTTTATTCCCAGCAGGAGAATCCAACTTTTAAAAAGATGCTAAGAAGCATAAAAGACGATGTGGAAAGCGGTTCAACCCTTGCAGAAGCATTGAAAAAATTTCCCAAGGAGTTCGATGATCTTTTCGTAAACATGATAGCAGCAGGTGAAGCCGGAGGTATACTTGATACTATTTTACGAAGACTTTCGACGTACATGGAAAAAGCCGCAAAGCTAAAGTCAAAAGTAAAGGGAGCTCTGACCTATCCCATTGTTACCCTTGTTATTGCAATTGCTGTACTGGCTGTCATTTTGGTTTTCGTTATACCTGTATTTGAGGACATGTTTTCGGATATGGGAGGACAGTTGCCTGCTTTTACCCAGATGGTAGTAAAAGCGAGTAAAAAAAAAAAAAAAAATATGATATATATTGTTGTTGGTTTGATACTTTTTATTTTTGCCTTCAAGAAGTTTCACACTACTGAAAAGGGACGGGCAATAATCGATAAAAATATTCTTAGGTTACCGGTATTTGGGGATTTGATTCGGAAAGTTGCGGTTTCCAAATTTACTCGTACGATGGGTACGATGCTTTCCAGTGGTGTCGCTATTTTAGAAGCGCTGGAAATTGTTGCAAAGACTGCAGGCAATAAAACCATTGAGCAGGCTGTTTACTCTGTTCGTTCCGATATTGCAGAAGGACGAACCATGGCCGACCCTCTGATCGAAAGTGGGGTGTTCCCATCAATGGTGTGCCAGATGATTGCGGTTGGTGAATCGACCGGTGCACTTGATGCAATGCTGGAAAAGATCGCAGTATTCTACGACGAAGAAGTTGATCAGGCCGTTGAAAATCTTACTGCATTAATAGAACCGTTTATGCTGGTTTTCCTGGGTATAACTATCGGGGGACTTGTTATCGCCATGTATCTTCCGGTATTCAAAATGGCAAGCAACCTGTAAAAGGTATAAAAATAAATTTGCTTAGGTTTAAACCCTCATCGAGAGCCCTTCGAAAAGCACTGTCCCGTGCAAAGGTCTCATCGAGTCAAAAACAGATTTTGGGTTGCAAGTTGCATGACTATCTTCTTTTAAATCAAATCTTAGAATTTTCAATTTTAGTATTCAATGAAAAACACAATTATAGCGCCCGAAAGTGAATTATTATATAAGCTTAAATGGCTTATGTTTGCCCGTGTTCTTTTTACCACGCTTCTTTTAAGCTCAACGATTATCCTTCAACTCAATGAAAAGATTCCTCCGCTGGCCAAGTCTCTTCTTGTTCTTTACGGGCTTATTGCCGGGATCTTTTTGCTCTCTGTGCAATATACACTATTATTCAACCGGATTAAACAAGCCGTTAAGTTTGCCTATGTCCAGATTTGTATCGATACTTTTATCGTGACCCTGATCATTTTTGTAACCGGAAGTTTTTCAAGTATTTTTTCTTTCCTGTATCTTGTTGTAATTATCTATACAAGTATGCTCCTTTTTAGAAAAGGAAGCATGATAATAGCCTCCCTTTGCTGTCTGCAGTATGGAATTATGATCGATCTGGAATATTACGGTATTTTAAAACCTTTCATGGTGCAAGGAAATATAATTTCGACAAGTTATGCTTGGAGCCAGGTGATTTATAAGATAATGATTACCATGGTAGCATGTTTTGCAGTTGCTTTTCTGAGCAGTTTACTGGCAGAGCAGGCAAGAAAGACAAAAAAAGAACTGTTAGCCATGGAACGGCACGTAAAGAGGGTTGAAAAGATGGCAGCTATAGGCGAAATGGGAGCCGGTCTTGCACATGAAATCAAGAATCCCCTCGCCTCTCTGGCAGGTTCAATTCAGCTTCTCAAAAATGATATTAATCGTAATCCTGATCAGGATAAACTGATGCAGATTATTCTTCGTGAGGCAGACCGTTTAAGTACTCTGGTGAGCAATTTTCTTTTATTTGCAAAACCCCCGGCCAGCCGACTTGAATCAATAGAGTTGGATAAAGTACTGACTGAAACAATTGAACTGTTTGAAAAAGATAGCACATGCGCAGGAAGAATCTCAATAAAAAAACAGATTAACTCCAACATCCTGATTGAAATGGATCCGATGCATTTGCGCCAGGTTCTTTGGAATCTATTAATAAATGCTGCAGAGGCAATTAATGGCACTGGCACTATCGATATCAAACTGTTTTCTGAAAAAAATAAATATGCATGTATCGAAATAACTGATAACGGTAGCGGAATGTCGGATGAGATACTGAAGTCGATTTTTGATCCCTTTTTTACCACAAAAAAAAAGCGGAACAGGCCTTGGGCTTTCCATCGTTCACAGCATCCTTGAGTCATACGACAGCAGGCTTGATGTTGAGAGTACAGAAAATACCGGAACAACCTTTAGTTTAAAATTAAAGCATATCAACATTCCTTAGCCCAACTTAGTCTTGACACCTCCCGGTAAATAGGTTAGCAGTCTCAATTTATTCAATTTTTAAAACTGCGTCCTTTGGGCGTGGTCAGAGATAGTTGGTTTTGCCCGAAAATATCTTAAAAGTGCCTATAGTGAGCCCCGTCTCGGTGGGACTGTGGAGTCGTCCTGCTACATCTTTTTTCTAAAAATAAAATAGACAGAAGATCTTAAATTTGGACACTTTAGTCACTATAACCTGGTGTATCCAACAACCTCTTCGAGATGTAAACCAATGCTACGTCATTGCTACATTATTCGGACGGAGTTTTTTTTGTTCTATTTATTATCTTTTTCAACCCGTTGAAACAATAAGTAATTTTATATTAATAGGTATGAAATGACTGTGGAAAAACAAGGGAATATTATTGCAAACCGGCGAAAGAAGCTCCAAGATTTGAAGGAAAAGAAGGTTAATTTGTTTCCCAATGATTTTAAAGTGTTGCATACTGTAAGGGATATTCAAAATGCAATAAAAAGTTCTGAAGATCAAATCACGGAAAATAAACCTATTTTCGCTGTAGCTGGCCGCATGATGGCCATAAACAAATTTGGCAAGACAACTTTTTTCCGATTCAAAGACCATACCGGACAGCTCCAGGCATATGTAAGAAAAGATCAAATTGGCGATATGACCTATGACATTTTCAAACAGCTTGATATCGGAGATTTTGTTGGTTTAATCGGAGGAATGTTTAAAACAAAAACAGGGGAATGGACTCTGCTGGTTAAAAAATTAAAACTTATCAGCAAGGCAACCAGGCCGCTTCCTGAGAAATTTCATGGCCTGAAAGATCCTGAAAAGCGGTATCGCCAGCGCTACCTTGATTTAATAGTAAATCCGGATGTGCGGAGAATATTTATAAAACGAAGCAAAATTATTCATGAGATACGCACCTTTTTTCTAAAAAGGGATTTTCTTGAAGTGGAAACCCCGATGATGCAGCCCATTGCCGGAGGTGCAGAGGCTGCGCCTTTTAAGACACATCATAATGCCCTAGGGATGGATCTTTTTTTGCGTATTGCTCCTGAGCTTTATTTAAAGCGCCTGGTAGTCGGAGGATTTGAAAGGGTTTTCGAGATTAATAGAAATTTTAGAAATGAAGGGGTTTCAACACAGCACAATCCCGAATTTACAATGATTGAGTTCTATCAGGCCTATGCGACATATGAAGATATGATGGATTTAACTCAGGAGATGTTTTCTTTTGTGGCAAAAGAGGTGATCGGATCTACCTTGATTGAATATCAAGGAAATAGTATAGATTTGGGAGGCAAATGGAAAAGGATAGACTTGCTTAAATCGCTGGAACAGATTGGCCAAATAGATTCAAGCCTTCTTAATGACAGAGAAGGGCTTTTAAAGTTTGCCTCTTCAAAAGGAATTAAGATCAAAAAAACCGGGCGTCTTGGCAAAATAATCACCAAACTTTTTGATGTTCTAGTTGAACCAAAGCTAATCCAGCCCACTTATATTACGGGATATCCAGTGGAAGTTTCTCCACTCTCAAGGAGAAATGATGAAAATCCTGCGATAACCGATCGTTTTGAGCTTTTCATTGCGGGGCGCGAAATTGCAAATGGATTTTCCGAACTCAACGATCCGGCTGACCAGAAAGAGCGTTTTCTTCAGCAGGTTGCAAGCTTAAATGAGGGAGATGAAGAGGCACATTGTATGGATGATGATTACATAGAAGCCATGGAGTACGGTATGCCTCCAACAGCAGGAGAGGGAATAGGAATTGACAGGCTTGTCATGCTTCTTACTGATGCTGCTTCTATACGTGAAGTTATTCTTTTTCCCCACATGAAACCAAAAGGAGAAAATTAAAGGCGGCAGACATATGTCTTTTGAATATTTTATAGGCAGACGCTATCTCAGGGCAAAGAGGCAACAGGCTTTCATTTCATTGATTACCATCCTTTCTACAGCAGGAATTGCCGTTGGGGTGATGGCTCTGATTGTGGTAATAGCTGTTATGTCCGGGTTTGAATCTGATCTTAAGTCCCGAATTCTCGGAGGACAATCACATATAGTACTAATGCGCCACGGTGGTCCATTTTCAGAGTACGGTAAAATCCTCAAAGATGTGGAAAAGATTGAAGGAGTCAAATCAGCCACACCTGTCATTTACACCCAGATCATGCTTCGGGCATCTTCAAAAGTGTCAGGTGCTGTTTTAAGAGGGATAGATCCGGAATCGGCAGGACGAGTGATTAAAACGCTCGATAAAGTTTCTTTTTATAATCCAAAGACCGATATGGATGAAAGTGCGGATAATGATGTGCCTGGCATTGTCCTAGGCAAAGAGCTTGCCAATAATTTGGGTGTGAGCAAAGGTGATATCGTTTATTTGATATCGCCTCGTGGAATGATTTCTCCCATAGGACACCTTCCTGCCATGAAGCGGTTTAAGCTGACCGGGTTTTTTGAATCCGGTATGTATGATTATGACGGATCATTTGCTTACATAAGCATTGATCAGGCTCAAAAAATTCTACGTATGGGTAATTCCGTATCAGGTATAGAAATACGTGTGGGTAATATATACAAGGCAAGGGATATCGCGCAAAAGATCGTTTCAAGCTTGGGATTTCCTTTCTGGGCACGGGATTGGATGCAGATGAATCAAAATCTGTTTACCGCGCTAAAGCTGGAAAAGACGGTCATGTTTATTATTTTAACATTAATCGTTCTCGTTGCTGCTTTTAACATTGCCAGCACACTCATAATGATGGTCATGGAAAAGACACGGGATATTGCCATATTAAAAGCAATGGGAGCAACGGATAAAAGCATAAAAAAAATATTTGTGTTTAAAGGAATGGTTATTGGCACGATTGGCACGATCCTTGGTGTATTCTTAGGGTTTGTACTGTGTACTATTCTTAAGCATTATAAAATTGCAGAGCTTACAGGGGATATTTATTATTTTACGACGAAACTTCCAGTAAGGCTCGAGTTTTTTCATGTTTTTGTCATTGTATCTGTTGCCCTGGTGATTTGTTTTTTCGCCACTATCTATCCGGCACGTCAAGCTTCCAAGCTCGATCCTGTTGAGGCAATTCGTTATGGTTAGAACATAAAATATTTAGAAAAGCATACAAGACGAAGATTGAGCAGCCTTTTGTTTCGAAGGGATGTGAAGGGCCATAATACTTACAGAGGCATTTGCTTTGGAAAATTTAGTATCTATTAGAGGGCTATACAAGAGTTTCAACAGCAGCAAAGCACGTCTGGATATTTTGAAAGGAATCAATTTTGACTTAAAGACAGGTGATACACTTTCTGTTGTTGGCCCATCCGGGATTGGAAAATCTACCTTTCTCCACATTTTAGGCACACTCGACAGGCCGGACAAAGGAAAAATATTATACCGGGGGGATGATGTTTTTCTTTTTAATGATGAAAAGCTTGCAAAATTTAGAAATGAATTTATAGGGTTTGTTTTCCAGTTTCATCATCTTCTTCCTGAATTTTCCGCTCTTGAAAATACAATGATGCCGGCACTGATTAAGGGTAATTCCAAAAATAGTGCAAGAGAAGCAGCAGAAGAAATACTTATCAGGGTTGGACTGAAAGACAGATTGTCTCACAGGGTTGGAAAACTTTCTGGGGGTGAACAGCAGCGAGTTGCCCTGGCCAGATCCCTGGTTCTTAAGCCCGTGATTCTTCTGGCCGATGAACCGACAGGGAACCTTGATAAAAAAAACAGTCAGCAGGTTCATGATCTTATGCTGGAGTTAAATAAGGAATTGCATATGACACTGGTCGTTGTAACCCATAATTTAGAACTCGCGTCCTACATGTCCAGATGTGTTACCGTTGTTGATGGTTTGCTGGATGAAACAAGTTCCCATTTATAGAGGCTTTGTATGTTCAAACGTTTTGGCCTGATTATTTTAATATTCATATGTTTTTTTTCCAGTTCATTATTTGCAAAAAGGCCGGTTACAGTCGTTATACTCCCTTTTGAAATACACAGCAACGATGATTATTCAAATCTGCAAAGCGAAATTCCCAATGTTTTAAAAAAGCATCTACAGCAAGATGGTGTGACCGTGCTTGATGTGGATAATAAAGAAGATTTATCGCCTGAGAACACGGCTAAAGGTAAAAACCAAATTCGAAATCTTGGCATTCAAAGTGGGGCTGACTATATCATATGGGGAAGCATGACCTGGATAGGCAAACAGTTTAGCCTGGATATAAAGATGATGGAAGTTTTAGGGAGTGGCCTTCCGATTGTCTTTTCTACAGAGAATAAAGGTATAGAGAATCTTTCGCACGCAGTAAAAAAACTTGCCGGCAATATAAGTCTTAAGCTTTTTAAACGTGAAGTCATCATAAAAATAATTATTGAAGGCAATAAGCGTATTGAAACTGATGCCATAAGAAAAGTTATTGTTGCTGCACCAGGCGATGTTTTTATACCTAAAAATCTTTCCAATGATCTTAAAGCTGTATATTCAATGGGCTATTTTGAGGATATTCGGATAGAGGCAGAGAGCACATCAAAAGGGAAAATTATTTTTTTTAAGGTAAAAGAAAAACCGACCATCCGTAAAATAATAATAAAAGGCAACTCTATCGTGTTTGATGATGAAAAAATAAAGGAGAACCTGAATATTAAAACAGGCTCAATTGTAAACATATTTAAAGTACAGAAAAATGTTAAGCGGATCGAAGCGCTTTACAAAGAAAAAAATTATCATAATGTTAAAGTTGATTATAAAATTATTGAGCTAAAAAACAATCAGGCGGATTTAACATTTATAATCGAAGAAGGTGGAAAAGTTCGCATTAAAACCATTAAATTTATAGGAAATCATGCTTACTCTGATAAAAAATTAAAAAAAATATTGAAAACATCGGAAAAAGGCTTCTTTTTCTGGCTGACGTCTTCCGGAGATCTGAAAAAAGAAGATTTAAACGAAGATGTTAGCAGGCTTGAGGCTTTTTATTATAATAATGGCTATACACAGGCCAAGATAGGGGAACCGAATGTTGAATTTAAGGAAAGCGGTATAGAGATTACCATTAAAATCAATGAAGGGGTACAATTTAAAATCGGGAAAGTATATATAAAAGGCGATCTTGTAATGGCCGAAAAAAAAATGATGGAGAAAATAAAAATTTCAAAGCAGGAATTTTTCAACCGCCAGGTTGTACAAGACGATGTGATTTTACTTAAAGATATTTATTCGGATGAGGGTTATGCATATGCAAAAATATTTCCCCGTACTGAAAAAGATTCTGATAAACGGGTTGTCAATATTACATATGAAATAAAAAAAGGCGAACAGGTATATTTTGAAGAAATTATTATTAGTGGTAATACAAAAACCAGGGACAAGGTGATTCGTAGACAGCTTAGAGTATATGAACAGGAACTGTTCAGCGGCGTCAGGTTAAAACGCAGTATACGAAACCTGCATAGACTTGATTTTTTCAAGGATATTAAAGTAAATACGATAAAAGGAAGTTCAGACGACACAATGGTATTAAAAATAGATGTCGCTGAAAAACCCACCGGTAGTTTTAAATTTGGAGGTGGGTACAGCAACACTGAAAAATTGTTTTTCATGGCCGCCATATCTCAAAAAAATCTTTTTGGACGCGGGCATTTACTCAATTTGCAAGGACAGTGGGGAGATGTGACAAAAAAGTACTCTTTGGGCTTTACGGAACCATGGCTGTTTGACATTCCACTGTCGGCAGGTGCCAGGCTATACAACTGGCAACATGAGTATGATCATTATGATAAAGACAGCATTGGCGGCGGTTTAACATTTGGTTATCCGGTTTATGATTATACAGGGGCTTATATCTCTTTCTTACGTGATATTGCGGATATAAAAATTACCGATGAAGTAAATGCACCGCAATCGATCATTGACCTGGTTGCAGATATAGGCAGTGATGATATTATTACCAACAGCATATCCACCACATTGAGATATGATTCAAGGGACAGGATATTTAATCCTACCGAAGGATCAGATCACAGCATAACGGTTAGATATGCCGGTCTTGGTGGTGATGTCGGTTTCAGAAAGTATGTTTCGAGTACAGGGTGGTATATTCCGCTGTATAAGGAGCTGGTTGGTTTTTTAAGAGCAAAGGGAGGGTATGTTCGTGAAAATTCTGATGGGAAACTTCCGGATTATGAACGCTTTTTTCTCGGTGGAATAAATTCCTTGCGCGGTTTTGAATGGGAAGATCTGGCTCCGAAAGATAAGGATGGAAATGAAATTGGTGGAGATAAATTTGTACAATTTAATCTCGAACTGCTGTACCCCATTTTCAAAGATGCCGGTATTGTAGGAGTTGTTTTTTTTGATACCGGGGAGGTGTATGGAAAAGATGAAGATGTCGATTTAGGAGAATTAAGAGAGAGTGCCGGTTTCGGTTTCAGGTGGTACTCTCCGATAGGCCCTATTCGTGTCGAATACGGCTATATACTCGATCCAATAAAGGATCAAGGTGAAGGCGGAAAATGGGAGTTTACCATGGGTGGCTCATTTTAAGCGGGAGAAGTTTTGCCGGCTTTAAAAGATGATGGTCTCTTAAAAAGTAAAAAACATTTTGTTTGTCATTTCGCTGGATCCTGAATTATTGTCCGGATCAGATCCTTAAATCAAGTATTTTTAATCGGTTGTAACTATTATAGACGATGCTTTTTGTCGAAATGACTTCTTTTTTCTAGGGCATATCAAGATAACTAAATGAAATAGATAATCATTTATAAAAAATTCTGGGAGGTAATCGCATGCGATCTTACAAAATAACGTGTATCATTACATTTTTTTTGCTTTTTGCTTTTGTTATTTCTTTAAACGCTGCCGATGTTGCAAAGATCGGCGTTGTTGATTTAAAAAGGGTTTTTGATAACTCAAGTGCCGGGAAAGCAGCACAAGCTGAACTTACCCAACAGGGAAAAAAGATGCAGGAAGAACTTGAGAAACGAAAATCTGAAATCGAAGAAATCCAGAAAAACATGGAACGCCAGGCCGCAGTGATGAGCAAAGACGCTCGTGAACAAAAAAACCGTGATCTTCAGATCAAGGTATACGATTTTAAAAACCTTGAGAAAAAATATCGATCCGAATTAAGGAAAAGTGAAAGAAAAAAGTTAATAAAGATACAAAAAGAGGTTCTTAGCATTACTGAGGAAATCGGGAAAAAGGAAGGCTATCTTATCATTTTTGATAAGATTGCTGCGATATATGTTCCCAAGACGCTGGACCTGACGGATAAAATCATTCAGGAATATAATGTGAAATATAAAAAGTAGGCAGATGGTAGCCATATAGTTAGTGCAATTCATCGGCAGGATTTGTATGAGGATATCACTTTCTGAAATAGCAAAACGCGTTGGTGGCAGGATCAAAGGCGATCAAAAAAAAGTAATTTATAATGTGGCTCCTTTTGAGCATGCAACCGATAATGATATTACCTTTGTCGATAGTACAAAGTTAGCCCAAAATATCAGCGCAACAAAAGCTGGGGCTGTCATCGTTCCAATGGATGTTGAAGCACCATCAAATAATATCGTGCAGGTAAAAAATCCAAGGGTTGCATTTGCAAAAGTCATGAAATTTTTCTACCCGGCTTTAAAACCTAAATCAGAAATAAATACAAGCGCTCATATAGGTGATAATCTAATATGTGGAAAAGAAGTATCCATAGCTCCTTTAGCGGTGATTGGAAATAATGTCACCATGGGTGATCGTGTTGTTATAAACTCCTGTGTTGTTTTAGGAGATAATGTAAAAATAGGAAATGATACATTAATCTGTCCCAATGTAACAATTTCTGAACGCTGCATTGTAGGCAGCAGGGTAATCCTTCATTCCGGTTCGGTAATAGGAAGTGACGGTTTTGGGTTTGCTCCCGAAGGAGATAAGTACTATAAGATTCCTCAGACAGGCATTGTTCAAATTGATGACGATGTTGAGATAGGTGCAGGAAATACTATTGACAGGGCTACTTTTGGTAAAACGCGGATTTGCAGAGGTGTAAAAACCGACAACCTTGTTCATATCGCTCACAATGTAACTGTGGGTGAAGATACAGTCATTGTTGCTCAGACCGGAATTGCCGGAAGCTCAACCATAGGGAGGCATGCTGCAATATCCGGTCAGGTTGCCATAGTGGGGCATATTACTGTAGGTGATAATGTGCAGATTGCCGGGAAAGCAGGAGTTACAAAATCAGTTGCAAGTGGTGAAATCGTGTCAGGCACACCGGCGATACCTCATAGACAATGGCTGAGAGTGCAAAGCATTATTCCCAAGCTTCCGGAACTTAAAAGCAAAATTCGGACATTAGAAAAACGTTTAGAGTTTTTGGAAAGAAAACAGGAGAAAAAAAATGGCAAAAGTTGATGATATGCAGGCGATCATGGATTATCTGCCTCACAGATATCCATTTTTACTGGTTGATCGAGTTCTGGAAATCGTGCCTGGAGAAAAAATTGTTGCATTAAAAAACGTCTCCATGAACGAGCCGTTTTTTCAGGGACATTTCCCTGGTAACCCAATAATGCCCGGTGTGCTTATCATTGAAGCAATGGCACAGGCAGGGGCTGTACTGTTTTCATCACAATTAGAGGAAAGACACGGCAATCTTTTTTATTTCATGGGTATGGACAAAGTAAAGTTCAGAAAATTGGTAGTACCCGGAGATCAGATGATTCTTAAAGTTAAAGTAATCAGACAAAGATCAAAGGCGGTTAAGATGGCCGGAACTGCAAGTGTTAATCAAAAAGTCGTGGCAGAAGCCGAGATATTGGCCACTATTGGAGAAAAATCATGATTCATCAAACTGCAATTATTGACCCAAAGGCCGAAATTGGTTCTGATGTTGAAATCGGACCGTATTCAATTATCAACAAGAATGTTTCCATAGGGTCAAAAACGGTGATTGGGCCCCATGTGATCATAGATCCTTTTGTTACAATAGGACCGGATTGCCATATTTTTCAATACGCCGCCATAGGTGCTGTGCCTCAGTCACTGAAATTTAGCGGTGAAGAAACCTATGTAAAGATCGGAAGGGGCTGCATAGTGAGGGAATTTGCTACCATACACAGGGGTACCGAATTTGGTGGAGGCATTACTGAAATCGGTGAAGAGAGTTTTTTAATGGCTTATACCCATATTGCACATGACTGTAAAATAGGCCGAAAAGTTATTTTATCTAATAATGCATCACTGGGCGGACACATAACAATAGGGGACTATTCAACTATCGGAGCCCTTGTCGGAATTCATCAATTTGTAAAGATCGGGGAACATGCATTTATTGGAGGAAAATCAAAGATCGTTAAAGATATTCCCCCTTATGTTATTGTCGCCGGTGATCGGGCGAAATTGCATGGCTTAAACAGGGTTGGATTAAAACGGAGTGGTTTCTCCCAATCTACCTTGGCTGCATTAAAAAAAACGTATAGAATCATCTTTCGTATCGGGTTGACATTAAATGAAGCCATAGAAAGAGCTACAGCAGAAGTTGAACAGATTCCTGAGGTTGTGAGTTTTATTGAATTTATCAAATCATCAGAAAGAGGGATTATAAGATAGGTTTAGAGCAACAAAACTTCCACGGAATGTGACGAAATATCACAGATTATTTAAAAAAATCTGTGAGTTCCTTTGCAAATTTTATGTACCCACGATACCCTGGCACTTGTCATTCAAATTTTAATAGTTCTGTGTAATATTCTGTGAGAATATGTGGTAATATATTATTATGGATAAACGAATAGGACTAATTGCGGGGAGCGGACAGTTCCCCATAATTTTTTCAAAAGAGGCAAAATCAAAAGGATTTTCTGTTTATGCAGCGGCATATCTGAATGAAGCCAATCAAGCTATAAAGGATCATGTTGAAGCAGTTGAATGGATTCATCTTGGCCAGATCAAACGTCTCATAAAGTTTTTTAAGAGAAATAATATCAATGAAGCCGTGATGATGGGTGGTATAAAAAAGACCAGGATGTTTAAGGATGTAAAGCCGGATATAAAATTAATTTCGATTATTGCAGGTTTGAAACATACGCATGACGACGGAGTACTCAGTGCTTTTGCAAATACTCTTGAAAAAGAAGGTATAAAGATAAAAGCGTCAACATTTCTGCTTCCCGATCTTCTGGCGAAAGAAGGGTGTTGGACTAAACGAAAACCCAGCCGGTCTGAAAGGGTGGATATGAAGCTGGGCTGGAATCTATCCAAAGAAATAGGCCGCCTTGATATCGGGCAGTGTATCGTAATCGGCGGCGGATCAGTTCTTGCTGTAGAAGCAATTGACGGAACAGATGCAACGATTAAAAGAGGTGGAGAGCTTGGGAAAGGAACTGCTGTAGTGGTTAAGGTCTGTAAACCCAACCAGGACTTTAGATTTGATGTCCCCGCAGTAGGAATGCAGACGATTCGCACCATGCATGAAGCCGGAGCAAAAGTCCTCGTTGTTGAGGCCGGAAAGGCTGTTGTTTTTGACAGGGGAGAAATGATTGATCTTGCAAATAAGTATAATATTTCAATCGTAGCTGTTAAAGAGTAAATAAATGAATAGATCAGGAAAAAAATTGCGTGTTGGCGTTGTTGGGACAGGATATCTTGGCAAATTCCATGCTGAAAAATATGCTCGAATGGATGAAGTTGACCTGGTGGGAATAGCGGATATCAACCAATCACAGGCCGAGAAAATAGCGAAAAAATATTCTGCAAAAGCATATACAAGCCATAAAGATATTTTAGACAAGGTGGATGCGGTAAGCATCGTTGTCCCGACACCGGTGCACTTTAAAGTCAGCCAAGATTTTTTAGAACATGGTGTAGATGTTTTGATTGAAAAACCAATGACAACGACCCTAAAAGAGGCGGATGAATTAATTCGGGTTGCTGAAGCAAGCGGCCTTATTATCCAGGTTGGGCATCTTGAACGATTTAATCCTGCAGTAATTGCCTTGCGGGATTATGTAAAAAAACCGATGTTTATAGAATCTCACCGGTTGAGTACTTATAAAGAACGCGCGACAGACGTAAGTGTGGTCTTAGATCTTATGATTCATGACATCGATATTATATCAAATTTTGTCAGATCGAAAATAAAGAGCATTCATGCCGCGGGAATTCCTGTTATCTCCGGACATGTTGACATTGCAAATGCCCGTATAGAGTTCGAAAACGGTTGTGTTGCCAATGTAACTGCAAGCAGAATTTCAACCAGGGACGAAAGAAAAATAAGATTGTTTCAAAGAGATGCATATATTTCAGTCGATTTTGCCAATCATGAAATTACCATTGTTAAGCAGAGCGATAAAAATGAAACCAGCATCATACCGGGGATGGGAATAAACCAGCTTTGTTTTACAAAGACAGATGCATTGGACGATGAGCTGAAATCCTTTGTCGATTCGGTGACAAGACGCCAGAATCCTGAAGTAAACGGACATGTGGGGCGTAGTGCGTTAAAGGTTGCATTGAGTATTATGGAGCAAATTCAAAACAGAAACAGCAATTATTTCAGCTAGCAAGTTTATGGACTCATATTTAAAACCAAAGTGCATCATGATAATAGCTGGCGAAGCTTCCGGCGATCTTCACGGGTCTAAACTTGTCCTCGCCATGCGTGAAAAAAACAGGAATTTATTTTTTTGCGGCATTGGGGGGAAAGCACTCAAAGATGCAGGTGTCAAAATTATTGTAGATGCTTCTAAGCTTTCGGTTGTGGGATTAACAGAAGTATTTTCCAAGATGCCGAGCCTTTTTCGCGGGATGGCTCTATGCAAAAAACTTCTTAACAGCTTAAAGCCCGATCTTCTCATTATTATTGATTTTCCCGATTTTAACCTTAATGTGGCTGGTGTCGCAAAAAAGGCAGGTATTCCTGTTTTGTACTATATCAGTCCGCAGCTTTGGGCATGGAGACCGGGACGCGTTAATAAAATCAGAAAGCTTGTAGATCATGTTGCGGTTATCTTGCCTTTTGAAGAAGATTTTTATAAAAGACATCAAGTCAAAGTTTCTTTCGTTGGTCATCCTTTGCTCGACACTCATCCTTCTTCAGAGAAATCAATGATCGTAACAAATACCGGAGATATTCCAGCAATCGGGCTTCTCCCGGGTTCCAGGGACAGGGAAATTGCCAGGCTTCTTCCTGTGATGCTTCAATCTGCACGGATTTTGCTTAAGCGCAATAGCAGCATTAAATTTATCATTTCAGCGGCCCTTTCTGTCGAAAGAAAATTCGTAGAGGCTATTGTTGAAGAGCATAGAGGGGAACATAATTTTGAGCTTGTTTCAGAACCTGTGGAAAATGTTTTGAAAAGGTGCCGACTGGCTGTTGTTGCATCCGGAACAGCCACACTTGAAGCAGCGATTTTCGGTGTTCCGATGATAATCATATATAAAATGTCGCCGATCACTTACTGGCTTGGCAGGATGCTTGTTCGATCACGGGTAAAATATTTCGGTCTGGTCAATCTGATTGCAGGTCGGGAAATATCACCTGAACTGCTGCAGGGTGAAGCGTCATCAAAAAAAATAGCCGATATGGCATTTGAAATGTTAAACGACGCTTCCGGCCTTGAAGAGACTAAAAATGAACTTTTAGGGCTAAAAGATGTGCTGGGGGGTTCGGGTGCGTCAAAACGTGTTGCCGATATCGCCTTAAGTATGATGGAAAAGCCGAAATCATATGATAAAATTAAAAGATAGACATAAGCAATTAATCGGTATGATTAAAGACAGCTGGCATGTCATGTTTATGGCAATGGTGTGCATGATGGTTATGTCTGCGGGAACAGCAGCAGCAGCTTATTTATTAAAACCTGCAATTGATGATGTGTTTATTAATAAAGATGTAAGGATGCTGAAGCTGATACCTTTGGCTATAGTCATTGTTTATTTTATTCGCAGTGTGGCAATGTATGGCCAGGAATATTTAATGAGCTATGTTGGACAAAACATCATACGGCGCCTTAGAAACATTCTCTACAACAGCATTCAGGATCTTCCCCTTTCTTTTTTCCAAAAAGAAAAGACCGGCGTTTTAATGTCGCGTGTTACCAATGATGTGAATATTATTAAAGCAATGGTTTCCGTTGCAGTTACAGGGTCGCTGAGAGACTGTTTTGCCATAATGGGGCTGACTTTTGTCATTTTTTACCAGATATGGGAACTGGCACTCATTGCATTTATTGTTCTACCTGTCTCCTTTTATCCCATTGTCATATTCGGAAGAAAGGTACGCAAGGTCAGCACAGGATGCCAGGAAGCCATGGCAGATATGAGTTCTTTTCTGCATGAAACCTTTGCAGGAAATAAAATTGTAAAAGCCTTCGGTATGGAGCCTTACGAAAAAAAACGTTTTTTTGAAAAGACCCGCAGGCTTTTAAGGCTTGAAATGAAGGAAGTCAAAGCCAGGGCGATATCGAGTCCCATCAATTTATTCTTGGGAGGTGTCGGGGCTGCCGCAATCATCTGGTATGGAGGCTCAAGAGTAATTGCAGGAGATTATACAACAGGAACTTTTATTTCCTTTTTGGCGGCTGTTTTATTATTGTATGCACCGATTAAAAATTTAAGTAAGCTTAATAATGCGATTCAACAGGGACTCGCTGCAACTGACCGGGTTTTTGATATTATCGAGAAGAAATCGGAAGTCAAAGAACAAGAGAATCCTGTTGTAATAAAACCCGGGCCTCACAGTGTTATATTTAAAAATGTCTCTTTCAAATATGAAAAAGGGATGGTTTTAAAAGATATCAACATCAATGCCAAAGCCGGTGAGATTCTGGCTCTGGTGGGAATGAGCGGGGGTGGTAAAACATCGTTGGTTAATTTAATCCCCAGGTTTTATGACGTCAGTAAAGGCTCTATTCTGATCGACGAAACAGACATCCGGGATTGTTCCATATCTTCACTCCGTGAGCAGATTGCCATTGTGACTCAGGATCCGATTCTTTTTAACGATACCATAAAAAACAACATTGCATATGGCAATCGAAATGCATCTAAGGATGAAATTGAGCGCGCTGCAAAGGCTGCCTATGCGTATGATTTTATACAAAGTTTTCCGGATAAATTTGATACGACCATCGGGGAACTGGGCGGAAGACTGTCAGGCGGAGAAAAGCAGCGTATCTGTATTGCCCGGGCTTTACTGAAAGATGCTCCCATCTTAATCCTTGATGAAGCAACCTCCTCACTGGATACTGAATCCGAGATGCTGGTTCAAAAGGCCCTTGAGAATCTGATGAAAGGACGTACCACATTTGTGATTGCTCACAGGCTGTCTACCATCAGTTATGCGCACAGGATTGTCGTTATTGTAAACGGTAAAATCGTGGAAGAAGGAAAGCATGATGAGTTACTTGAAAGCCATGGGGAATTTCATAAACTCTACCAGATGCAATTTGCCAATGGTAAAATAGAGCGCAACACTCCTTAAGCCACGTATGGCGCCCTCAGTCCTTAGGGCCGCTCCTCAATGATATGAAAATCAACTCAATCATAAACAGATATTTATTTACAGAAATGGTGGGGCCTTTTGTAATCAATCTGGTATTTTTCACCTTTATTTTTTTAATGGCGGAAATGCTTAAAATAACAGATCTGATTGTCAATTACGGTGTGGGGGTATTCACAATTCTGATGATGCTTATCTATTCTACGCCATATTTCCTGATATATGTGATACCCATGTCGATTATGATGGCTGTTTTGCTTACTTTCATGCGGCTGTCGGGAGACAATGAGATCATTGCACTTAAAACCGGTGGAATTAGCATTTACCGGTTGCTTCCACCAGTTTTGCTGTTTTGTCTTGCAGGATGCCTGCTAACCGTCTTCATGACTGTTTATGGACAGCCGTGGGGGAGGTCGGCAGTAAAAGAGCTTACATTTAAAGTTGTTTCATCCAGCCTTGATGTGGGACTTAAAGAAAGGACTTTCAATGACAGTTTCAAAGATGTGATGTTTTATGTGAATGAAATTGATATGAAAAACAAGACGCTTATTGATGTTTTTATTGAAGATAAGCGTGCACAAAACGTTGTAAGCACAGTTGTTGCTCCTAAAGGAAAACTTTTCAGTGAGCCTGACGGGCTTGTTTATCATTTAAGGCTTTATGACGGAATCATTAATCAGGCCAATATCGCCAGCAGGTCGGCACACTCTTTAAAATTTCAGACTTATGAGATACGCCTTGATCTTAAAAAAAATGTAACAACCGCAAAAAAAAGGGGCAAAAGCAGAAAAGAGATGAGTCTTAATGAGTTGAGGCGATATTTAAAGGATACATCAAATAAAGATGACAGATATTATAAGACTTTAATGGAATTACATAAAAAATTTTCTATTTCATTTGCCTGTTTTACCCTTGGGATTCTATCAGTTTCTTTAGGCATTCAATCAAGATCTTCAAAAAAATCTTATGGCCTGGTGCTTGGTCTTGTCTTTTTTCTAATTTATTATTTACTACTCTCTTTTGGGTTGGTCTTTGGAGAAACAGGAGCTTATCCACCAGTGATCGGAATGTGGGTTCCAAATTATATCATGGGGGGACTAGGGCTATACCTTCTTTTCAGAACAGCAAATGAACGTTCGGTGAAAATCGATTTTTTAGTTTTTTTCACTAAAAAGTTTACTAGCAGGTTTTCCAGATGACATAATCATGCAACGACATATATCTCTATAGTATTTATGACAAACAGAACAACCATCATGTGTCATATTTTATTTGTTTGTGTGCATATTACCTAAATATTTCGGGTTACGAGTTGTGTGTTGTTAAACGAAAATATTTTTTTATAAACCGTATCCCTCAGAATATCTTATGACGCAAAAAAGAGCCTGCTGCCAACTCAGATGGCAAGTTATGTTGCCTGAATAATAACAAAAAAATACTTCTATTATGTCAATAATTTCAAGATACTTAACAAGAGAGATTTTTAAATATTTTGGTATTATTCTGGTAACGGTCATCTGTATATTCTTGGCTGTCGATTTTTTTGAAAAGATAGATAATTTTATAGAAGCCGGACTTCCTTTTTCAAGATCTA
>CAJHXW010000325.1_pt1 | contig 22190 bp, 19 predicted proteins | sample 9198581 | NCBI WGS metagenome assembly CAJHXW01 (sample SAMEA7708328, study PRJEB35096) | sediment metagenome | biome: marine neritic benthic zone biome [ENVO:01000025]; feature: sediment [ENVO:00002007]; material: shallow marine sediment [ENVO:03000034] sea grass bed [ENVO_01000059] ...
CTTTTCTCAACCATTTCATGTCATTGGGTGATTTCACACAATTGGGTCAATTTGCACAATCAATTTGGGTTATTTTCCACAACATCCCTTTCCTCCATTAAGTTATGGTTTAAACATTAACGCTATAAATTGTTGTAATTATACAAAATCACGTAATTTTAGGGAAATTTGGCACGGTATATGCTAAACAAAATAGTGATTCATAAAAAAGTGAGGAAAAATGGACCCATTCTCTAAAATAAAAAAGATGAAAACACTGCTTATTGACGATGATGAATTAATCAGAGATTCCCTCAGCATGGCGTTTTCGACCAGAGGTTGTTTTTTAATGGCTGTGGGATCTGCTGAAGAAGGTCTTTGCGCCATGCAAAAAAATCAGTTTGATATTATCATCAGCGATTTTTCTCTTCCGGGTATGAACGGCATCGATTTTTTTTCACAGGAAGCCATCGACCAGGCAGATTCGATGAATGTTTTGATAACCGGAAATGTCAAATCTAAAAATGTATTAAAAGATAATAGAGCAAAGGTACATGATTTTGTTCAAAAACCATTTTCTGTTACTGAGCTTGCACATAGTTTAGCCGCTTTAACGGAAAATAAAAAACAGAATCAGGAAAATCTAAATAGGACTTTATAAAAAAAAAGAAGGAGAAATGCACAATGAAAACAAAGGCAAGCACAATGAAAACAAAGGCAAGAATCACATTATTTGGACTTGTAATGGTCATCGCTCTTTGCTATGTTAATTTAGCACGCGCAGAGAGTAATTTCGCAACAGGGGCTGGCGCAAGCGCATCTGCGCGTCTCGATTTTCAAATTGTAATACCCCGATTTGTTTATTTCAGGGTAGGTACAGCTGGGGCAGGAAACATTGATACAATCAATTTTAATCCCACGGCTACCGATGTCGCAACACCGGGTGCTCTCACAGCGGGTACCGGTGGAGATGCAGGTGGTGGAGCAGTAAATGTGGATCTTGTTAGCAATGGCGGGAATATTACGATTACGCCAACCAATGATGGCGGCGGGACTGGACTTAATAGTTTGAGTGGTAGTATTTCTTATGCTCAAATAACTTCAGCAGATGGAGGAAACATAACAGCACCGACTTTAACAGACGCAGGTGGTGCTCCTGTGAATATCCTTTCCGCTGGCGTCACTGCCTTAAGTGATACATGGACTTACACATATACCAACCCGGCAGCTCCGCCCTTGCCAGACACTTATTCCGGGCAGGTAACATATACCGCTGCAATTCCTTAACTAGGCCGGGATATGTGAACAGTAACCAATATTAATCTTAAGCTCCGCTGCAGCTTTTTTTCTGCAGCGGAGTTGGTTAAACCGATGCGACCATTTATTCTAGTCATTTTATTGATTATTTTCTTTCAACCCGTCGCACATGCTGAAATTGTATTTAATTTGTGGGGCGCTCCAGCTGAAGTAAGGATCAGAGTGGGCGCTGCAACAGGAATAACAACAGTTACTCACAATGTTCCGGCCACACAGGTGGGAGACGGCACACCGGTCGCGGGCTCGCCAGGCAGTGTCCTTATTGAGGCCTCCGCCAGGCGGGCAAATTTTTTTTCAGCGTTGTTCACCAATTTCATTGTAAGCGCAGACTCATCAACCCCTCTTAGCAACGGTACGGATACTATTTCCTTTACAAATATCAGCTGGACCGCCCAGGATGAGGACATTCCTTCAGGAAACTTTACCGGCTCACCGGCACAGGTCATACTGCCCCCCACACGCGCATATTGGCTTGTGAGGGACTGGCATACATTTTTTTATAATAATACCCAGATTGTTCCTTACGGAACATATACAGGGAGAGTGACCTATACGGTGTCTGTCCCATGATTTTCCTAAAACAACATAATGCCCAATGGACAGCAAGATTAACGCTGTATAAAATCATCTCAACAGCATTTGCCCTTCTTGCTATTTCGCTTTCAAGCCAGGCTGCAGTAGTGTTAGATGATTCTCAATCTCCTAAAAAGCAATTTAACGTCCGCTTTGAATGGGAAAACAAAGAAAATTTAGCCTCTGCCAGTAAAGATGAGTATTTCCTTCTAAAGGCACACATCCCTGATGTGGAAGTTCGTTTAAACACATCAGGTTATATAGGTAAAAAGGGTCGGATCTATCTGGCCCTTCCCAGACAAATCGATGGGTTTAATGGCAGCCAGGGATTTTCTCTCGCCTGGAAAACCACCGGTATTTTTGTTTCCGGTGCGACTTCTCCGGGCAATCGCGCACTGATATTTGAGGGACTTATCGGCTCTCCGCTTTTAACCGAATTTTTTACCTTTACCTTAAAACTCGATGCCAACCGTTTAACTGGGAAACTACGCTATGCGCCTATCTATGAAATTGAATTATACTAAACGAGACCTTCGCAAAACGCTCCTTTTAGCCCAATCGCTGTGTCGGGTGAAGATTTTAATCCTCGAAATACTCTATGTATTCCTCTGGTTAAAATATTCACCTTCCTTGACCTTGAACAAAAATGAACATTTATCAAAGGTCTCTAAACATACCCTGTTTCCTTTATTGCTTCTTTTTTTCCTTTTAACCCTTGCCATGCCCTGCAAAACAGAAAGCGCTACATTTGCAGTGCGTATAAGTCCTCCGAATTTTGAGCTGAAGGGAAAACCGGGTGATGTATTAAGAGATGTAATTACAATCGAAAATGCAGATACCTCGCCAGGTATTTACCAGGTTCGCACTGCCGACTGGGAACTGAATAAACAGGGAGGGGTGGTCATCTACCCTGCGGATAAACCGCTAACCGCATCATCCTGCCGTCCATGGACACGGATAGAACGGCGAACCTTCAAGCTGCTGCCTAAAAGGGTCAAACGCTTTCGTTTTGAGGTGCATATACCGGCAGATGCCAAAGATGGAGGCCGAAGATTTGCCGTGGTTATTTCTCCGGCACCGGAAACCATCGATGCAATGAAGTTTGGAAATTTCAATGTTCCTGTTGCCGGCGCAATTGCGGTTGTCGTTTATGTGACAGTGGGAAAAGCAAAACCGGAACTGGAATTTAAAGGCACGATCAAAAAAAAGAGTGAGGAAAAGATCTCACTTGCAGTTAGGTTACATAACTGGGGAAATGCCCACGCACGTCCTTCCGGCAGCATTGTTGCCAAAGACGCAACCGGCAGGAAGGCGGAACTCCTTTTGTCACCTTTTCCCATTATGCCCGGAGAGACAAGAGGTATCAGGTTATTTGCCGACAAGGAAATATCAGGAATTGAGAATATAGAGGAATTGGCCTTTCCTTTATATCTGAAAGGGCTGATCGAATGGGATGGCGGCACCTATAAAGTAGACACAATACTCGAATAGAGATCTTTGCAGATAAGCGCAGACTTCGAAAATCAGCATTTTTCAAAGGTCTCTAATAGTGCATTTATTCATTTAGCTTAATCAATGCAAAATCGATTTCGCCTTCACCGCGAATTGGAACATATACTTGTTTGGCCGCTTCATCCTCCAAACCCCAGGGCAGCGGGACATCTTCAATCCCGATGCTGATATAATGATCACCGGCGGCAACCGGCCAGAATTCAAATTTACCATCTGAATCGGTTTCCGTGGTGAAACGACCGTCTAAATATACAAGAATATTTTTTAAAGCCGTTTCATTTACGTTCTGCCTCTCGTCTTTGTTTTCATCCAGAAAGACTTTTCCTGTTATCCTTCCCCGCCCGTGACTTCCGGTTGGTCTTCCGTATAAAAGAGGCTTTCTGCCTGAGGCCCTGGCATAGCTGATGGAAAATAAAACTGTTTTACCGTCTGTGGTGGTGCTTTCCAGATTATCCGGATCATTCATATTGCGGTTGTAATCGGCATTCAGACTAATCAGCCAGTTTTCAAAAAACTGCCAGCTTAGTCCAAAGGAGAAACTGGTGCCTTTAGATTTTCCGATGGCATTATTTTCTGTGATCACATGTTGTGCTGTTCCTGTAAGCTTTAGGTCTGTTAAGAACGATTTTTCGGCGGAAAGGCGAAAACTGAGTTCATCATCTCTATGATCAGTCCAATTATACTCTATGTCTGTGTTAAGTCTGTTAAAAAAGGGAATGTTCCATACATGATCCCATAGTGCCCCATAAGAGGTTGTATCATCTCCCGGTACATCATTTTCAGTCAGGCTTAACTGTAAACGGCTGGAACCAAGGAAAAATCGGTGCAGAGCAAAGCCTTTCAGTCCGTAAATATTACTGTCATCTACTGCAATTCCGGAATCGGCATCAGAGGTATTTAAATTTACTGATCCGCCAAACTGTGTTTTTCTGCGGAAATGCCAAGTTCCGTTTATAAATGATGTAGTGGTGATATTACCTGTAAGGGCTGGGTTTTCATCCAGATTATTTTTGGAAACTTCGCTTCCCAAAGTCCATTGCCAGCGGAAAGACTTGCGATTTGAGCGTAAATAGAGACCTTCACGGTCATTGTCAATGGAAGTATCCGTCCATAGCAAATCAGGTTCAAAATAAAATGCGCCAAAGTAGTGATGCCATTTGCCGTATTTAAACTCATCATCCAACCACAGGCCTGTATTGCTCTGATTGTCGCCAAGAAAATGGATTTGAAGTTTTTGAGAGCTTTCAGTATTTTGATATTCGAGAACACCGGCATAACTTCGATGGTTTTCTCCATTTTCCGGGTCAATGGTATTCCAGAACTGAGCGCCCAGTTCCCATTGTTCATCAACGCGATAAGTAGCGCCGAGTCCATATAATTTTCCTTCGGTTTTTTCAAAAGCCTGGGCGGCAATTCCTTTATATGTTCCGATTTCTCCAGCATTAAAAGACAGGGATGTATCATTATTATAAAACTTTGTATTTACCCCTTGTAAAATGGTTGACGGCAGATAAAACCTGTAGCTTCTGCTGATATTCGTTGGCGTAAAAGCGCGAAAGTGCCCAACTTCACTATCCATTTGCAGCGAATCTTTGAGCACATACTCCTGCTGCCTGAAAAGAACCCGTCCATCTTCAACTTTTTCGTCGTCATGGGTATCTGCTATCAGTCCCTGGGCAAGAAATTCAAAGCTGCCGTTGCTGATGGTCTCCTGTTGCCAGCGAAGCTGAGCGCCGTGTTCGGTCATGGTAGGAGTATTATCATAGTCATTTCTATAGTACCGATAAGCAATCCCAATTGATCCGGGTCCCAGACGGCTATCTTCATATTCTTCTTCCCGTTCAATTTCTTTAACGATATCCTCATCAATCAGGCGGTCAATATAAATCGGCGGAGCAGAATCTTCAGTCCTTTGAGAATTGTTATCAGGTAAAGGGGGCTCGGCATATGAATGATATGCTGACAAGATTAAAGCAGCAAAAAATGTGGGAAGTATTAACCTGCGAAGTGAAATAGCAAAGACTCCTTCAATTGGGGCAAAAGCTGTAATCGGTAAGTTTCATATTGGACTTATAATGGGCTTTTGCTGGGCATATTTTTGTAAATGTGCATGATATGTTGATTTTTTAAAACATTATGACAATTAAAACGAAATCATAACAGCATATTACAATAGATGTCAAGATTTGTCACATCCTTTTATAATGGTTTGACATTTCTAATCAATTAAAATAAATGAATGCTAAATTTTACCAAGCAATCAAAATAAATTGTTTCTAGGGGGGAGAGTCATGATTCCAGATATTATGCAAGTAGTAAAAAACAAGGATCCTCAGGAAAGAGAATTTCATCAGGCAGTCAGCGAAGTTATGGAATCAGTGAAACCGGTGCTGGATCAAAATCCTGTGTATCGGCAGGCAAAGATACTTGAAAGGATTGTTGAGCCTGAACGGGTAATTTTATTTCGTGTGCCATGGATGGATGATCGAGGGGAGCCGCAAGTCAACAGGGGCTTTCGTATAGAAATGAACAGCGCAATAGGTCCTTATAAAGGCGGACTGCGATTCCATCCGTCTGTTAATCTGGGCATTCTCAAATTTCTTGCTTTTGAGCAGGTTTTTAAAAATGCTTTAACAACGCTGCCCATGGGTGGAGGGAAAGGTGGGTCGGATTTTGACCCCAAGGGGAAATCAGACAACGAGGTCATGCGTTTTTGTCACAGTTTTATGTGTGAGCTTTTTCGCCACATTGGTGCGAACACTGATGTTCCAGCAGGAGATATAGGTGTCGGAGCGAGGGAAATCGGTTTTCTTTTTGGAATGCATAAAAAACTAAAGAATGAATTTACCGGCATATTAACCGGTAAAGGTCTCAACTGGGGAGGAAGTCTTATCCGACCTGAAGCAACCGGATACGGCTCCGTTTATTTTGCTTCCGAAATGCTTGCTACCAGGGATAAAACTCTTGAAAATACCATCTGCCTGGTTTCCGGTTCAGGAAATGTTGCCCAGTTTACCACGGAAAAACTTTTAGAGCTTGGGGCTAAAGTTGTTACTTTATCGGATTCCTCAGGGTATATTTACGATGAAAGCGGAATAGATGAAAAAAAACTTGAATACATAAAGATCCTCAAGAACGTCAGAAGGGGAAGGATTGAGGAATATGCTAAGAAGTATTCTTCAGCCGTATATACTCCGGTTGATCCTGCGGCCGATTATAATCCGTTGTGGAACCACAAAGCGAATTGCGCTTTTCCAAGTGCCACTCAGAATGAAATCAATGGAAAGGATGCTCAGAACCTGGTTAACAACGGGGTTATACTGGTCTGTGAAGGGGCAAACATGCCAACAGAACCGGAAGGGATAGATGTTTTTCTTAACAACAAGCTCCTTTATGGTCCAGGGAAGGCGGCAAACGCCGGTGGTGTTTCCGTTTCCGGTCTGGAAATGACGCAAAACAGCATGCGTATGTCCTGGACCCGTGAAGAGGTGGATGACCGGCTGAAAATAATCATGAAAAGTATTCATAAAACCTGCCTGGATGCGGCCGAGCAATACAGCACACCCGGCAACTATGTTGATGGCGCCAACATTGCCGGCTTTGTTAAAGTAGTTGACGCCATGATGGATCAGGGGCTGGTCTGATTTTTTGTAAGTGTTCACAGGACACTGATTGTTCAGCCTTTTCGTTCCAAACAAGCGTAAACAGGTATGATTTAATAACTTTCTGAAAAGATAATCCTGACCGAGCTAAAACTTGATCAGAGTTTTCTGTTTATTTTTCTGTACAGCTTTTTCTCATCTGTGCTACTTTTCAATCAGAAAAATTACTTGGAGGAAGACTCATTATAATTCATGCGTAAAATTCAGATAGTAATTTATGAGCAGTAATGCCATGACCCGACGATTTTTCATAAATAAGCTTTTTGCATGGAGCAAAATGGTACTTATATTCTGCCTTCTCCCTTTTGATGAAATCCCCAAGGCCGCTTTTGCCAAAGAAAAGAAAAAGGCTGCTGGTGTTCAACCTGCTTTAAGCCTGAGAGAAATCGTGCTTAAGAAAATTCATCACGGCAAAAATCAGTTTGTAAATCCTTTTAACAGTGAAAATTATCAAAACCCATGGCGGATGATACAGTGGAAGTTGTTTTCCAAAAACAGATTCAAAGCTTTTTATAAAAAGGAGCGCGTGATTCCTGTTTCCGTTGACTGGAAAACGGTAAAGGATAAAAAGGGCCTTTCAATCACGTTTATTAAGCATTCCTGCGTGATGATAAAAGATACTGATAAATATATCCTTGTGGACCCGCTATTTTTCGGAATTCCAGGATTTTACCAGGATTTCTCACCTCTGGCTTATGACATAAAAGAGATGCCACCTCCTGATTATGTCCTTATTACCCACGGTCATTATGATCACATAGATAAGCAGTCCCTTACTTCATTAAGAAAAGATACCCATGTGATTACACCTCTGGGGTATAATGAAATTTTTGATGATTTGAAAATGAGACAACGCACGCAAATGGACTGGTTTGACACTTTTAGTGAAGGTAAACTGGAAATAACACTGCTTCCATGCAGCCACTGGACAATGAGAAATCCCATTGTCGGGCCAAACCGATCTTTGTGGGGCTCCTTTTTAATCAAGACAGCCGGTGGGTTCACTATCTACATTTCAGGTGATACGAGCTATTTTGAGGGCTTTCGTGAAATTGGAGAGGAATTTTCCATTGATCTGGCCATTTTCAATCTTGGTGCCTATGAACCTCGCTGGTTCATGGCTGCCAGCCACATGAATCCCTATGAAACTGTCCAGGCATTTAAGGAACTTCGTGCCAGGCATCTTTTAATTGTTCACTGGGGGACCTTCCGGCTGGGGGATGAGCCGGTCCATTTTCCACCGATTGATCTTAAACGGGAATTGGAAAAGGAGGGAATTTCAGAGCGTGTTGTGGACTTAAAACATGGGCAAACCCTGTTTTACAATGATTTCGCTAAACCATATATTGTAAGCTCTGTCAATCAGGATAAGAAGTGAAAAGCTTTTCCTCAAAAGCGAAATATCTGCAGGTGTCTTTTATACTGTTTCTCATAAATATACTCCGTTTTAAACGGTGAAAAATTCGTATATATTAGATCGTAAAGAAAGAACAGACCGAGCATATTATAATTGATTGTAGTTTTAGATTGAGTTCAACAAAATAACCAGATTGCATTCAAGTTCTTTCTTAACGATCTTTAATACACTCAGACAGTTTCCTCATTTAAAACGGAACATATTTATGAGAATTACTATAAAGAAGGAAAGATGCTGTTTTTTATTTTGGTTCAAAGGTACGTTTAGCAGCTATGAAAGTCGGTAAATGTTTGAGCATGTGCAAAAGGCTTTTTCGGTGCTGCCAGATTCTTTTTCTAAATTTTCTTCTCCAGGCAGGATGGGTATAAAACCGCTTGACGTGTTCGTTATAAAGCTGGTCAAGGGTTTTTTTTGAGGCAATATTTTTTGGTACGAACACGAAATTAAGACAGTTCATTTTTCGCCAGTCATGGTCAAAGGTTCCATCGTCAAATATGGTGGACCATACAGGGGCGCCGTGAAATGGTGTAAATTTGGACATGTTCATATCGTCAAGACCAAGGGATATGGCAAAATCACTTGTTGTGCGAATCGATTCCACAGTATCACCAGGAAGTCCCATCATAAAAAGACCTTTTGCTCTTAGTCCTGCGGCCTGAATGCGTTTCACCGTATCACGGATCTCATCCAGGTCAGCTCCGGGTTTATGAATCTTTATCAAATCGGTGTCTCCCGTCTCGATCCCCAGGGAAACTTGCAGGAAACCCGCTTCTTTCAACATTTTTAGTAATTCATCGTCAGCGTATCCGACACGAACGGCACAATTAAAGTGCATGCCGAGGGGTTTTGAAATCAGAAGATTGCAAAGTTTTGTTATTCGGCGACGGTTGGTTGTAAAAAGGTCGTCATAAATATTTATATGGCGAATTTTAAAACGTGTGCGCAAATACTGAATGTGTTCATAAATATATTCCGGGGAGTTGAAGCGAAAACCCTGCTTAAATACGGAACGATCACAATATGAACAGTGATAGATACATCCGCGACTTGTAATCATTGTACCGCCCGGACTTTGGATGTAGCTGAATAAAGGCAGATTATAGCCTTTGGGAAAACCGTCAAGCTTTTCGTATGCAGGAAAAGGCAGATTATCCATATCTTTAATATTAGTTCTCGGCGGATTTACTATTATCTGTTCTGTATCTCTCCAGATCAGACCATTTATAGAGTCTGGGTCATTTCCGTTTGCAATTTCCAACAATGTAACTTCCCCTTCACCCTGGCAGAGAAAATCGATGTTTTTAAAATCTTCAAGCAAAACGGCTCCCATTGAGGAAATATGTACTCCGCCAAAAACAGTAGTGATTTGCGGTCGTGCCTTTTTAATTGCAGTGGCAAGGTCGTATCCGTCAAGAAAACCCGAGGTTGTCGCCGAGAAACCAGCAAGGTCCGGTTTATAATCAAGGATTATTTTTGCATTGGCTTTAATGCCGAAAGGAGCTTTAGGTCCCAGGCAGTCGTGGACATAAACTTGGTGCCCCTGGTTTTCAAGAAAAGCTGCCATGGAAAGAAGGCCGAGAGGAGCCATGCGGTTGGCCGTTGCGGTTATATCTTTTTTGCCGGGTACCCAGTTAGAGCCGGCAGGGTGTACAAGTACTATTCTCATAATTTACAGTGGTTTTTTTAGACCTTTATTTAAAAATAAAGCGATGAGAAAAATAATCCCTCCAACCAGTATTGCAAATACCGGAGCAAGAAAAAGTGAACCTATCAGCCATTCGAAAATTCGCTCAAGCGCCTGATGGCCTAAAGTTCTTATGGAAATCTCGGTAAGAAAAGTGCCATGACGCATGAAATATCCGGCTTCAATGCACAATGCAGGTACTAATGGCGGCACGCACAATCCACTGGTGGCCAGTGCTACAACCTTGTTTAAACGAAAATAACCTGCTGCAAACAGTATCGCAATATTGTGGCAGGCAATGAGCGGCAATGTGCCCAAAAAAACTCCAAGTGCACCGCCCGCAGCAAGCTGTCTGGGGGAGGCGTTTTCAGTAAGCAGAGTTTTAATGGATCGGAGTGGATGTAATACGGTTATTTTTTCTTTGGACAGATCTTTGTTTAAAAGCTTTTGATGGGGCCATGGAACGATTGAACGCATGGTAAGGTGAAAATTAAAAAGAGTGACTTTTAATTGATCAATGAGATAATCAAAACTATTTTTTTGTTTTACAGGCCCATGGAAATAATAAGCAATATTGACTTCGGTTATACTTACTCCAGCCCAGGCCGCTTTTGTCAAAACCTCAACTTCAAATAAATTTCGCCTGGTTCTCAAGGCTAAATTTTCAAGCACTGCAAGTGGATATGCACGAAATGTACAGCGGACATCCGAAAGGCTTTTACCGGTTTGCATCCGAAACCAAAAAGCGGCCAGAGACCGGTTGAAGCGATATAAGACAGGCGTTTCATCCTTTTGAAAATTCCGCCTTCCGATAATAATAGAGCTTGTATTTTTCCTCAAAGCCTCGGCAAAAAGACTAAAATCGGCAGGATCATATCTACCGTTTGCGTCGATGGTGACAATATGGGTCATCCCCAACTTTTGTGCATTCCTGACTGCTGTTTTAACGGCCGCGCCTTTGCCCAGGTTTTTTTCGTGGCGAATAAGATATACGTTAAGTCCAGTCAAGGTATCGACACTTTTGTCAATACTGCCATCATCTACTACCATCACATGATTATGTACTTTAAGAGCGCCATTTACAACCCCATGCAGGGTACTAAAATGATTAAAAACAGGTATGACAATTACTGATTTTGGATTTTGTTGACTATGCATTCGTTAACCAAAGAAGTTAAATCAATAATTTTGTTTTTATTAAAACTTATGCAATCATCCTTATCAAGGTTAAGTTCACCGTAAGGGGAAAGGTTTAATTTAGGTAATTTTTCGATGACAAAAAAAAGTGCTCCGGGTGTTACATCTTTACCCGGGCTAAAAATATCCGGGCGTCCAAGATCGCAAACACCGCATACCATCTTTTCAACTTCCCCACAGGCCAAAATGTCCAAAGCCATTTGCAAGCTTACCAGTCTCGCATCAGAAGGATCGTTTACTACAAATCCTTCTCCTGTCAAACCAAAATAGATGGCAGCTTCTCCAAGAAAACAGCTTGGGAGAGTATAGGCAAAAAGGTTTGGGCTGGCCATTAGCCCTCCTTGGGGAATAGTTGTGTTAAAGTAGTCGATGTCTGTGTGGAGGCAACCATATAGCGTGGAAGATATAATCCCTATGTTACGTTTTTTTCCCCATTTTTCAAGGCCGGCATCTTTTAGGGCGAATGCAATGGCTGCAAGGCCCAGTTTCGAATATTCATCCATTCTACCAAAATTTTTATAAGGCTTTTTAAAAACATCGGTGCCGGTGAGTTTTGGTAGCCTGCCTTTTGGCATGGAAAAATTGTTAAAATTTCTCCCACATCCCATACCTGCCGTTGTTACCCATCCGATACCAGTAATATAAAAAATCACTTATTTTCTCCCCTGGCCAGTATAATAGCTGCGTTAATCCCTCCGAATCCCGAATTTGTTGTCAGCAGATAGTTGCCCGATATTTTTTTAGGTTCGGAACTTAAAAGTCCTTTTGCTCCTTCTTCCGGATCAGAAAAACCGACAGTAGGAGGTGTAACTTTTTTAGAAAGTGCTTTCAAACCAAGGACAATTTCAATACCGCCTGCCGCTCCCATGGTATGCCCTATGGAGCCCTTCACGGAATAGACTGGAACCTTGTGTTTTCCAAAAACCTGCTTAAAAGCGGTAAGCTCCATTAAGTCGTTATAAATTGTACCCGTACCGTGAGCGCTGATTGCTGCAATATCCTGTTCTTTAAGATTAGCATTTTTCAGTGCCTGGCGGATAGCCATAATCAGGCCACAGGCATCCTTGGCAGGCGCTGTAATATGCGTTGCATCGTTGGACGCTCCCCAGCCGAGTATTTTCCCGAGAGGGGAAAGATTATCTTTTTTTACACGATCTTCGCTCATCAAAAGTATAGCTGCGGCACCTTCTCCCGGAGTAAGTCCTTGCCTGCTTCGGTCAAAAGGCCTGCATGGGAATGGCGATAATGCCTTCAGGGAAGAAAACCCTGAAAAAATAAATTCCGTAATAATATCCATGCAGCACACCAGAACTGAATTTGCCCGGCCGGACGAAATCATTGAAGCACCCCGAGAAACGGCGATGGTGGAAGAAGCACAGGCGGCATTGATATTGATGCCTTTTGCAGCGAGTTTCAGTTTTTGAAAAATATTGTCTGCAATGTTGGATAACAGAAGATCTTTCACATTGGTACGGTTTCCCCGGCATAATTGTTCAAGATTATCTATGCCCGATTTTGTTGTGGCAGTAATAAGGAAAGAATCTGCAGGAACCGGAAACATCTTCTCAAGCAGCCGATCAAGAAGTATTTGTATCCTTGATTTTTTAATCAGGCTTCCCGGCAAGGTCAGGTTTTCAATATATGCTGCGTATTTTGATGTATAATTTTCAACCGGAAAATGCCGGACAGGCTTTATTCCTGTCTTTCCGGCCAGAAGCGCTTGCCATAATTGTTCGAGGTCGTCTCCCAGTGCAGTGACAGCCGTAACATCTGTAATTAAAACCTGGTGCATTTTTAGTTTCCTGACTGTCTAAGGGTGCGCTTCTCCCGGGGAGAACTGTGTTTGAGGATAGTTTTACTTGCGGACAACCCTAAATGATAGGGTTTTAGAATCTAACAAAAAATCATGTTATCTTAAAATTCTATAATTTTTTTTGGCATATTTTCTTATTCTTTTGCTGGCTGCATTTTTATAAACCATTTGCAGCGTGTCTTTATACTGAACCTGCTTTGAGCGCCCCAGAACGTTGCACATCCATGCCATTGCCTCAGCATGGTTTCTATCTCTTGTTTTTACTTGATATCCTTTTAAAAGCTCTGCTTCTGCAGTCTTTAAAAGTTGGGGATTGGTCGGATATGATCTAACGGTGAATTGAGCCCCTTTAATTTTTTCTTTGGTGTTTGATGATTTTAACAGATAGAGGATTTCAGAAACAGTTGCCGTTGGTGCTCTTCTTCTGGATCGGCGGTCTGACCTCGCGGTTCGTAGTGCTCTTTCGACAGTTGCATCAGGATGTATAGGAGTTAAAGGGCCTACGCTCTTAACCATCTGTCCAAATGAGATAACGCCGGGGACTATTTCTTCAACAATATCAGCTTTTGAAATCTTATTTCTGACCTTTGTGATGACTATTTTGCCTGTTTCGACAGTTTCGACATCCAGCACTTCCTTGGTTTTTGGGTGTCGTATAATTTTTCCTTCTTTATAAACGATAAACTCCATGCCTTCTCTCACCCCAGCTATTCTGCCAAGATCGATGGATACTTGCTGCTTTCCGGTCTTTCTACTGACAATATAACCTTCCAGGGGGAAATTTTTAATTATTTTTGCAGACATTTGTACGACCAAGTCCTGAAGCCGGACTGCTGCACGACTCTTTACGTTTTCAGCCGCAATAATCGAGGCGGTTTCCACATCAATGATTCTGGCATTGATTTCCAGAATTCTTTGCAGCTTTAGTACCGAACCTGAAATAATTACTTTAACCCCAAGAAGCTTGCCTATTTTTGTTGCGGTCGCTTCATCAACAATGCCGGACATCCCAAGTTTCTGCTCGTCAAGAATTTTCTTTAGCAGTCCCCGTTCGACGACATCGAACCTGCCTTCCTTGACAAAAGCGGTAATAAACCACTCCGCTACAATAGCTCCCATATCTTCAGTTTCAAATCCGGAACCTTTAAGGTCAAAGTCAAGGACAGCAATTTTTGTCCTTTTAAAGTCCGCATTTGCTGTAAACGGTATCGATATGAATAAGACAAGAAGTAGCAAAAAAGCAATAGAACGCTTCATCTTTAATCTCCTTTTATTTTTTTTGGGTATTATAGGGAAAAGAGTACTGTATGTCAAGAAAGATACTGCGATTGTTGTGAGCAAATGAAATGTCCGGTATAGAAGGAATGGGATACAAAGAAACAAGAAGCTAAAGGAGGATTGCCTATGATTATATATTCTGATGTAAAGAAAGCCTTGCAGGAGTCCGGTTTAGTAGCCAAGTGAAAAAGTCGTGGACGGCATCAAAAGTGACGAAAGCGTCGGGCCTGTTTGGGTGAGTTAGTACATATAGACAGCAGTGAGTATGCTTGGCTGTTGTTAGTGCCTGAAGTCAAACAGAATCGGTTGAAAGTAGAGCATTTTGGATAAAGGAGGCGTGTTTTCCCGCCTAAGATTTTTTTAGTTTTCTTATCACCGATACATTGTATCCCGGACATGTTCCTTCAGAGCATCAATCGTAAGGTTTTTAAATGACGCATAGGGAATCGGTTTGCCGAAAACTACGATAACGGTTTGAGGATGCAGGTGCCAGCTGTTCTTGTTGTTAAATTCATACAACCCGATGAAGGCAAAAGGAAGAATATCCGCTTTTAGTTTTCTGCAAGATGAAAAGCGCCCTTTTTAAAGGGTCCAATTTTTCCAGTCAGCGTTCGGTGGCCTTCAAAAAGAATGACAACAGATGTGCCGGATTTAATAACCTGTTTTGTTTTTTTAGAGCCTTTGCTGCTCCGGCTATGCTTTTACGCTGTATAGGAATGTTACCCCATTTCCGTGTTAAATATCCCCACAATAGTAAAGAAAAGTGATACGCTGCCTCCACACCCATCCCGTGCATGGGAAGAGCTGCGGGTAGAGCAAAAATATCAAAAAGGCTTTCATGATTTCCCGTGACGATGTATGAATGCTTTTTGGTCAATATTGTCAAGTCCAAGAATTCTAACATTCGCGCCCATGATCAGTAGTTGAACCCTATCCAGGATACGAACGGCCGGATAGATTGTTTCAGGAGGGAACAGGATCATGCCGAGAGCAATATTACAAAAAGATACAAGAAAAAATAGCATTCCTATTGTCCAGAGTGATGCTGAAATGATTGGCTTCACGAGAAGTATCTCACACGTCCGGGCAAAATGGTGATCTGTGTCGGTGCGGTCCCAAAAATTTCTCCGTCCGGGAGCAATGCTTTTTCAGGTTTAGTAAGGATCTTTGCGGTTTTTCCCTGATAAAATGTTACAGCAGGGTTATCAACATGAGTTCCCTTGAATATTTTCGGAAATGTCGATATCAGATTGGTTCTGCTTAGCGGTGATAACACAACCACGTCGAAAAGACCGTCATCGATTCTTGCCTCGGGTGCCATCAACATATTACCGCCGGTAAATCTTGAATTGCAGATTTCAACAAAACAGTTTTTTTCTGAAATAATATGACTATCTATTACCAAGTCTATGGAGTGAAATTTCAACCTCATGGTGCGGTACAGTACGCCTATGATATAACTCAAATCGCCTGCCCATCCAAATCGTGCGGCTGTTCTCGCTACATCCGTAACAAAACCCAATCCCATCAAATTAACAAAAAAATACACATCCTCATCCTGGGTAAAGCGGCACACATCAACCGCCCGTGTCGTCTGACGGGAAAGGGCTGCAAACCCGTCTTCTTTGTTGTGAATCTCAAGATCCTTGGCAAATGAATTCCCTCGTCCGGCCGGAATAATTCCCAGCGGCGGCAATTCAGTGTCAGGATGGTATTTAAGCAAACCGTTCAACACATGGTAGTTGGTTCCGTCTCCGCCCACACTCACAATTCCATCGTATTCCGCTAAGGGCATGTTTTTGATTATTTCAGCGGCATGACCGTGGTACTGAGTGACAAACACATTAAAGTGTATATTTGCTTCTTTAAGCCGTTTTTCTGCTAGCAACAGCAAATTTTTAGCTTTTTTTGCGCCAATGCACGGATTAAGGACGAGAGCAATTTTCATGTGTTACACACCTATGAACGAATTTGGAACATCATATTCTTTTTGTGTAATGATTCCTTTTTCAAAAAACAGTTGAGCAATTGTCTGAATCTCGATTAAATCAAATAGTAGGTGTTCTTTAAAGATAATGAGTTCTTTTGTGTCAAGCATTCTGGCCATTGACCCCCTTTGTTGGTAATAAAAAAAACCTATCATTAAGGTAGTGGGAAAGCAAGTAGACTGATTCCTAAAATCCTTTGATCTTTTTGAACAAAAAGTTTATATATAAATCTGATATCACAGAATGTGATGGCTTTCACGTATTTGATGTAATGTATTTCATGACATATTCTACTTATTTTTATTATCCTCAGCAGTAATTTCAAATAAATGTTGTTATAAATAAACGGGGAGGTTTGAATATGAGACATTTATTCCGCTTGATGATTATCTTGGCTGTGTTTTTTATGATATTCCTGCCAGAAATTTCTATATGCGCTAAGAGTCAAAAAACTGCCCTGGTTATTGGAAACGCTGCCTACAAATCATCGTATCTGCGTAATCCTGTGAATGATGCTACTGATATAGCATCTGTGCTAAAGAAACTTGGTTTTAAAGTTATTCTTAAGACGAACGCGAATCAAAGAACCATGAAAGAATCCATTCGTAATTTTGGTAAAAAATTACGTAGAGGAGGAGTGGGTTTATTCTATTATGCCGGTCATGCTGTGCAGGTTCGTGGCACAAATTATCTTATTCCGATTGGAGTTAAAATCGAGTCGGAATCAGATGTCGAATATGAAGCAATCGATGCAGGTAGGGTGCTCGGCAAGATGGAGGATGCCGGGAATGGGTTAAATATCATTATCCTTGATTCTTGTAGGGATAATCCTTTTGCACGAAGTTTTAGAACATCTGAAAAAGGATTAGCCCGGATGGATGCGCCAACAGGTTCAATACTGGCTTATGCAACCGCACCTGGTTCAATAGCTGCCGACGGAACAGGTCGAAACGGTTTATATACATCCAAATTGTTAAAACATATTGCAACACCTGGATTAGAAATAGGTAGGGTCTTTAGAAAAGTGCGAATAGATGTTGTAAGTTCGTCTCAAAAAAAACAAGTCCCCTGGGAATCATCATCTTTGATAGGTGAGTTCTATTTTAATCCTAAAAGGGGTATTGCTGTGGTGAAATCAACCAAAAAGGTTGATACGGGCCTTAAAGCTGAACAAGAACGACTCGAAAAAGAGCGCAAGGAGCTTGAACGGATAGAAGCTGAGATTGAAGAACGAAAGAGGGTTGAGGTCGATCGGAAAAGGATAGAAGCGAAAAAGAAAAAGTTGCTTGCCATGAGCAATGGTAGCGCAAGAGAGATCGAAAATGATGGACGGTTTATCGCCTATGATAATGGAACTGTTAAAGATACAAAGACGAGTTTAATGTGGGCGTCTAAAGACAATGGAGAAGGCATTAGCTGGAAAGATGCCAAGCGATACTGTGAGAATTACCGTGGTGGTGGATATACGGACTGGCGGATGCCGACAAAAGAAGAACTTGCAGGATTGTATGACAAAAGTGAGAGCTATCGTGTTGGCTTCCTCAAGAATGTTAATCTGACAAAATTGATTGAACTTTCAGGTTGTTGCCCGTGGGCATCCGAAACCCTTGGTTTCGATTCTTCCGGCTTCAAGATGAGCCGTGATGGCCTCAATGCTGCCTACTTCAGTTTCACCACTGGTTACAGACGTTGGGACCCTCCGAGTGTCTACTACTACCACCGGGCTTTGCCGGTGCGCAGTGGCAAATGATCATTTGGTTATTAGATTATTAAAGGGAGTTTAGGGAAATTTATCTCTCTATTCGCGACACCACAAATATACCTACGGCTCAGACCTGTGTGATATTGCTCGAAGATCCTGTTGATAAGGTCAAGCTTATAAATGTAGTTCGCAAGGCAGGTCTACCGAGCCTATAATCTGGGATTCCGGCCTGTTTATTACCAGGTCAGTGAGAAAAACAGTATTTAAGTATTAAGTTCTCACAGCTATTGTAAAAACGGGCGATGAAAGATGAAAAACAGCAAAACAAGATCAGGTCTCAAAGGAGAAAGACATGGATAACATTCGATTTAAAACCACGCCGTTTTTTATTTCCTATATTATGTTTTGTTTCTTTCTGATTGCTTTACCCGTTTTTGCAGCCTACCCACCGGCCTGGATAAATTCCTATCAGGACGGGTCATTAAAACCCAGAGGTGTATACCATGGTGTCAGCTTCGCAGGTTTTAAGGGCGATACACCCGGTTACGACATTTTGCGCTTAGCAAAAGACCGTGCTCTGGACGAACTTTGCTATCAACTATCGGTTTCCGTAAAATCTCAATTTAAAGAGAGTCTTTCCCAGCAGGGAGATTTTGATGAACAGCACGTGGCTTCATCTCTTTTCGTAAGTACACGCAAGATACTGTCTGGGATAGAAGAAAAAGCCAAATGGACCGATAACAAAAAAAAGCGTCACTGGGTGTTGCTGGTCATCGACAAGACCAAAGCCGACCGGCAGGTGAAACAGCAAAGGTTCATAAATGAAGTGGTGGACAGGCTGGAAAACAGACAGGATGAGATTCTTAAAGGCACAAAAGAGATAGCCAATATTTTAAACCGGAATATGAAGGCCTTCGATGACCGGATGGTCCAACTCCAGAATCTTTTGAAAGAGATTGGAAAAAAGACGGGTGCCGCTGGAGACAGCACCAGAAAGGAGTATGCGGATATTCGCAATCAGATCAAACAGCTTGAAACCGCGAGAAAACAACATTTGAGCAAAATAGAGAGTACCCAGCATCAACAAAGCCAGAAGATAGATGAGCTTATCAGTCAGAATAAAGAATTTAAAAACCTATTAAACCGAATAGCAGGAAGTATTAAAAACGATTATTTCTTAGCCCTTACTGATGATGATGTAAAGCACAGCGGCAAAAACCGTGGGTTTAAGGTAAAAATCGAATCTGAAAAAGGGCAGGGAGCCGACTACTATAACGGTGAAAAAATACAATTTAAAGTCAGGGCCACCAGAGACTGCTATATTAAAGTAATATACCTGTCCACTGCCGGTAAAGGCCGCAAGACACAAACAATAAACACCCTCCTTTTTCCGAACGTTCACGACCAAAATAACAGACTCGAAGCCGGGGATACAAAGATAATAGGAAAACTGGGAGAGCTGGAAGTCCAACCGCCCTTCGGTAAAGATGTCATTACTGTCGTGGCATCGGAAAGGCAGTTTACGGACATAAAAGAAACTTTGCAAAAGGCTGAAGGCGGCTATTACTCGAAAACCGTTTCCAACACCCGTGGGGCTGTGGCATTTAGAGGAGTAGGGGTAGTGCAGCCTGCAAAGCGTCCGATCGGAATTCAGCACCAGGGAACGACCACCACTCAGATAGCTTCGGACACATGCTTTATTGTCAGCCATTTTAAATAAACTTTACTCTTATTGAAAAAAGCAAAAAATGTTTTATCTTATATTTAAAGACAGAGAAAATACGAAGTCTTTTTATATATTAAAAATCTGACTTAAACATATAAAACAAAAGAGGTGACAAAATGAATACAAATAAAATTGATGACTACACAGAAAATGATAAAGAAAGAGAGGATGGACATGAAGATACACGTCATAAAAATTTTGAATGCGAAACTCCTGATAAGAATTTAGGATGTGACCCCGGAGTCGACGTGGCCGGATAAACAAGTCAAGTATAAGCAGAGCCCTTTTGAGGCTCTGCCATCTTCTTTCCAATTTAATTCTTAATTTGAAAACTCATATATCCTTAGTATTACACGTAATGTTCCCTTCAGCCCGCAGCGGGCCGGTATGAATGCCATATGCATTTAATTATTCCCGGCTAATCTGTTTAAGTGGATGTAAACAGCAAATGAGTCCCAAGCCGATCATAACCAGCACAATTAATATAATAAATGCTATCTGGTAGCTTCCTGTCGTATCAAAAACATATCCGGTCAGCCAGGGCCCAATTGAACCACCGATTGTACCGCTGAACAGAATTAATCCAAATAGCGTTCCATGAGATCCGGTGCCGAACAATTCGGCTATGGCAGGGGACATAACCGTAAAAAGACCCCCATGGGCGAATCCGTAAATAATGGCAAATAAGAATAGTATCCATATGCTCGTCCCCAATATTAACAACACCAGACTCGAAATCAGTAAAGCCAAACAGATGATTAAGGAGCGTTTCCCACCGATTCTATCATTAGCCGTTCCCATTACAACTCTGCCCAACATACTCACACCACCGATGGTTGACAACACTGCCGCCGCTGATGTTGGTGGCAGGCCTAGATCCCTTGCGTGTGGTATGATATGTATAATAGTTGTCAGCAGGCAGAAGAAAATAGTAAATTCAGAAATGCACATAATCCAGAATTGAACTGTGCCAATGGCGGTGCGTATCGATAAACTGTGGCCCCCGTTATCTGCTGCACATTGAAGGTTAGCACAATTGTTACCATCAGGAAATAAACCCATCCCTTGCGGATCCCTTTTTAAGACTTGGGCCAACAAAACCAGCATTACGAGTGACACAGCTCCTATAATTAAATAAGCGTTACGCCAACCAAAGGAGATAATTAGGGCTGTGGCAATAAATGGCAATAACAGCTGCCCGGCCCCGGTACCAACTTTAACAAGGCCGGACATCATACCCCGACGTTTGTCAAACCAACGCGCTACTGTGGATAGCGTAATGACGTCGTGAGAACTGAAACCGCAACCCACAAATCCGCCGTAAAGAAGGTAGAGTTGCCATGGTGCTTCCAAGCGCGAAAGAAGCAGGTAGCCCAATCCAAGAAGAACCCCCGATACGGTCATGATGATCCGGGGCCCAATCTTATCGTTTAGAGCACCGGCAATGATTCCAACACCACCCATCATTAAAAAAGCCAGCGAGGAGGCACCAGAAATCATCGCCCGAGACCACCCGAATTCTTCTTGAAACTCCTTGAAAAAAACACCATAGGTGAACATAGCGCCAATTGCCACGGCCTGAATCAGGAAACTGGCCGCAACAATGTTATAGCCATAAAAATAACGTGATTTCACTTTTCTATCATATACCTCCAAAATGATGCTTTCTATATCCCTTTTGTTCCCAGTTGCATAGAAAAAACTACTTAAAAATACACCTGCACCCAATTACAAGAAAAGTCAAATGAAATGGAAAACAAAATACGGCAAATACCAAGCCTTGGAACCAGTCGTCAATTATGGATTGAAGGAAATTCTTCCAATTCTGATCAACCGCACGCCCAAAGTAAACTTGGTAGCAGGGTTCGGTGCTTTCAGGTCAAGTCAATCCTGCGTTGCGGTATTGTCAAGTTAGGGTTGTCTTTGGCGATTGATTATCAGGACAGCTTAAAGCGGATACGTAAATCACCTTTTGCATAACTTATGGTGGTAATTTTAAATGTACCGATCTCCCCTGTAGATGCTACATGTTCACCGATACATGGGCATGAATCGTAATCGCCTATGTGGACAACGCGAATGCTGGCACCAACATCGTTAGGAAGCTTTCTTGTATTGTAGAGCCTTTCCGCTTCATCCCTTGAAACAAAAGATTCAGTGACCGGCAAGTCGGAATCGATCACATTATTAACCCTGAGCTGGATCTTGGCAATCTCTTCCTCTGTGAGTGCGTGATCAAAGTGGTAGTCGCACTTTGATTTCTTCTTACCAATATGAGCTGTAAAGCATCGACCACAATCATATAATCTTACCATCGTCTGGTTTAAGATATGCTCCGCTGA
>CAJHXW010000012.1_pt1 | contig 21880 bp, 17 predicted proteins | sample 9198581 | NCBI WGS metagenome assembly CAJHXW01 (sample SAMEA7708328, study PRJEB35096) | sediment metagenome | biome: marine neritic benthic zone biome [ENVO:01000025]; feature: sediment [ENVO:00002007]; material: shallow marine sediment [ENVO:03000034] sea grass bed [ENVO_01000059] ...
ATCCTGGCTGCAGGTATATCAAAAAGGTTTGGTACCGCCAAGCAGTTAATAAGATTAAGTAAAGGTTATATGATTGAATATATCATTCATGCTTCCCTTGCCTCGGAACTTAACAAGATCTTTCTTGTTCTCGGCCATCAGCGTAAAGAAATTCTTAAAGCTATTTCTGAAAACAATAAAAGTTTTAATAATAATCGACTTGAAATTATCATCAACCATCAGTATCGCCAGGGTATGAGCAGTTCAGTCCGTGCAGGTCTGGCTTCGGCCAAAAACTCGTTCGGCTCGATCATGTTTATTCTTGGGGACCAGCCCCTGGTGGATTCCGGGCTAATCAATCTCATGCTGAAACAATTTTACAGATCCGACAAGAACATATGTGTTCCCGCATTCAAGGGAAAGCGGGGAAACCCCACTCTTTTCAGCAGCGAATATTTTAATCTTTTTGAAAATATTAAAGGAGATTCCGGCGGTAAAGATATCATCATGGCCAACCCCGACGATATTCTAAAGATAGATACCGATTCACCTTACTGTACTTTTGATATTGACGCCCCTAGTGATTTAGAGCTGTTAAAGACAATTGTTTAGTATGGCGGGCCACTCGAACCCTTGGCCCCTTGAATCCTTTATAAATCACCAACTATATCTGAGATGATTCTCGTATTAATATTTTATATCTGATTTGCAGCTTTATTAATATGCCATTTGCGGTATGATTAAAACGATTTGCGGAAAAATAATCAGGATGATTATGCTGACCATACATGCAATCAGGAAAAAACTCACGCTTTTGAATATGGTCTCAAGGGGCACATCCGGAGCAAGAGCCTTGACCACATAGATGTTTACACCCACCGGTGGTGTGATCGCTCCCATGGTGGTCACCATGGTAATGATGATGGAAAACCAGACAGGGTCAAACCCGAGTGCGATTCCAAGAGGGAAAAAAATAGGAATGGTAAGGACGAGAAACCCTAAAGAGTCCATGAAACAGCCGCCGATCAGGTATATTACTAAGATCAGTGCAAGGACGATGTATGGCGATACAGGCAGTCCTGCTGCAAATTCGGCTATCATGAAAGGCAGGCGGGTAACCGCAAGAAAACGCCCGAAAATGATAGCACCTGTGACAAGTACAAAGACAAAACAGGAAATCTTTAATGTCTCGCGCATGGATTTTACCACTGCTGTCCAGGTGAGCTTTCCAGCGATTAGGGAAATCACCAGAGTAAGAAATACGCCTACGGCCCCTGCTTCTGTGGGAGTAAAAACGCCTATGTAAAGCCCCCCTATAACGAGCACGAATATTGCCAGAGCCTCTACCACGCCGATGAGCGATTTTAATTTTTCCTTAAAGGTTGTTTTTAGACCTGCTTTACCAAATTCAGGATATATTCTACACAACACAAAAATGGTCAGAATAAAAAGAAGCCCGAGAAGCACGGCAGGAAGTATTCCCGCAAGAAAGAGTTTGATGATGGACTGTTCAGTCTGAAGCCCGATAATGATAAGAACAACGCTGGGGGGCATAACAGTACCCAGTGTTCCTCCGGTTACAACGGTTCCGGTGCTCAGGCTGTCATCGTATTTATATTTTTGCATCTGCGGCATGGCAACGGCACCCATGGTAGCAGCCGTAGCCGTATTCGACCCGCATATGGCAGCAAAAAGTTCGTCCGCTGCTATGGTTGCAATGGCCAGCCCCCCTCTCCAGTGGCCAATCCATTTGTAAGCGGCATCGTAAAGTCTTCCAGCTATTCCTGCATGAAATGCAAGATATCCCATGAATATAAAAAGGGGAATGACGGTAAGACCGTATTTTGAAAAAGTCACCCAGATATCGGTACCCACCATGTTCAAGGCGGCCTTAAATGAAATCACATATGCAAATCCTATAAATCCTGTTACAGCCATGGCAAAGCCCACAGGCATGCCCAGAATAAATAAAGCCAGGATCAGGATGACGATTCCAATGATTCCTATGACTGCCACATCCATCTATCCTGCTTCCTTTTCATTGGCAAAGTGTTTTAGAAAATCGACCAGCATGACAAGTGCCATGACGAAACATCCGATGGCCACACAATATGTAAATGGGTAGTATACTATTTTCAAAGTTTCCGATGTTTCACCTGTTTGCAGCAGGTTCGTCCCAATTTTTACAATCTGCCAGCCTGCAAAGGAAAAGAAGATCAAACAGATTACGGCGTTGATGCAACCGATGATTTTTTGGATTCTTTCGGAGAAACATTTCACCAAAATATCCACCGCAATGTGACCTTTATTGATCTGGGTATATCCAATAGCAAAGGCTGTAATCACCGCACCAGCATATCCCATGAGTTCATAAGTTCCTCTGACAGGCATCCAGACAAGGCGCAAAAATATATTCGCGCACGTCAGCAGGATCATCCCTCCAAGAATAAAACCCGCAATCCAAATGAGTGCCTGGTTAAGGATAAGACTTATTTTTTCAAGGGTTTGCATAATTGTTTTTTACTTTTGGGTTCTTATATAAATCCCCACCCGGAGTTTAAGTATATTTTGTATACTATCTGTATACAATCGGTTACTTAGCGGGTGAGGATTTGGAAGATAAATATTTCTATTAATTGTATTTTTTTGCAAGAGCCTCTACATCCGCTGCTATGGCTTCGGCAGGAATTCCCTTTTCCTTTTTGGCTTTGACCCAATTACCTGCCACGGGCTCAATCAGCTTATCCCATTTTGCCTTTTCACTGGGAACGAGATTGATGAACTTAACATTATGTTCTTTTCTTGACCATGACACGGATTCTTTAACGTGATTGTCCAGGTATTTTCCCGTCCATTCAGACTGTTCTCTCACCATGCTGTCTATGACTTTTTGCACTTTTTTCGGCAATGAATTCCACTTATCCATGTTCATTACAACGGAGAATGCATAGACAGGTCCATTTAAAACCACGGCGTACTTACACATCTCTGCATATTTAAAATCTTTAAGAACATCGAATGATGTGAACTGTCCCTGTATGGTACCTTTCTGCATCGCTTCAGGAACCGCCGATTGGGGCATTCCGATCTGGTTGGCTCCCCAGGCTTTTAATATTGCAGCAGCACCGCCTGAAGCTCTTAACGCCACTCCTTTGAGATCTTTAAGGGTTTTGACCGGCATTTTCGTCATGAGATGGGAAGGTGATGTAGTAAACATGGCAAGAACCTTAACCTTGGCAAATGCTTCGGGTTTATATTTGTTATAAAGGTCAAGTAGCGCGAGACTGCCAGACCTGGCACTGGTAAATCCTACAGGAAGTGCAATGGCATTTGTCACAAGAAAGCGTCCCGGTTGATAAGCCATGCACAGGTTTCCTATATCAGCCTGTCCAGCTAATACGCCATCCATCATCGCCTTTGCCCCGAGCAGTGTTCCGCCTGGAAACGTTTGAATGGAAACGGCTCCGTTGGTCCTTTTTTCCACCTCTTTTTTCCACCTTTCCATTTGAACACAGGGAAATGTTGGAGCGGGTGGGAAGTTGGCATAGGTCAGCTTAATCGTCCCGGCTGTGGCCGATCCCGGCATAAAAATGGTGACGGCAAATACTGCGATAAGAATTCCGGCAAAAACCATTTTTAACTTTCGTTTCATTTTTAAACCCTCCTTTTTTTAGTTGTTCACATCACAATAAAGCTCTTTGTTTTAAAACTTGCCTTAACAAGAACCAATAAACCCCCCTGAAAAAATCTTTGTATTTCCACCTCCTTTAAGGCGAATTGTCATAGTCATTATAAATCCCTATTGTCAAAAAACCTTTTGGATTTTCGTTCCGATCTGGGTAGAGAGCAGTAATCCAACACCTCCACGTCGCAGCTGATCATGATTTTCTTTTTTATGGCATCGGAAACCTTTTTCCTGATATCCGGCAACCTGTCTGTCTCTTCATTCTCCTGGCACTCTAAACGGATGGTCATGTAATCTTTTCCGTCTTGTTTTCTATCCAGGATAACCTGATATTCGCAACTGATGTCTTCAATGGCCGAAAGAACTTCGTCTATTTGGCCGGGATAGATATTAACACCGCGAAATATAACCATGTCATCCGAACGTCCCAGAATCCGGTCATGGAGAGGTAATATGTTTCTGCAGGAACAGGTCCGATTAATTGACCGGGTCAGGTCACGGGTCCTGTACCGGATAAGGGGCGCAGCCTCCTTGCATAAGGTTGTCAGCACCATTTCTCCCACTTCACCTTCCGGGACAGTTGCCAGCGTTTCAGGGTCCAGTATCTCCAGGATGTAATAATCGGCCCAGTAATGGATACCCTCATGTCGGTCACAGTCCAAACCGGTTCCCGGTCCGTATAGTTCGGTCAACCCCGTGATGTCATACATGTCTTCTAAGCCCAGCAACTCCTGGATTCTCTGGCGCATGGCATCGCTGCTTCTTTCTGAACCGAAGATCATTTTTTTAAGAGCGATTTTATCTCTCAGGCCACGGCGTTGAATTTCTTCGGCCATGAGCAGACCCATGGAGGCGGTACAGCACATCACTGTGGATTGGAGGTCAACGAGAAACTGACACTGCATGTCGATATTTCCAGGCCCCACAGGTATCGCCATTGCCCCAAATTTCTCACATCCCATCTGAAATCCCATGCCTGCTGTCCAGACACCGTATCCCACAGCTATCTGAACCCGGTCCTTGTTTGTAAGCCCGGCCATCTCATAGCACCTTGCAAAAAAGTGCACCCAGTCGTTTATATCTTTTTGGGTATAGGCAAGTACTTTCTTTTTTCCTGTGGTTCCTGATGAAGCGTGGATCCTGACCACTTCTGATTCAGGTACGGACAAAAGCGGCAGCGGGTATCCTTCTCTAAGGTCATTTGCCGTGGTAAATGGCAGTTTTTCGATATCTTCAAGGGAGTGAATATCATCTGGACGGACTTTTGCATCATCGAGCATTTTCCTATAAAAAGAGGAGCCTCGATATGCATGATTGACGGTCCATTTCAGGCCGTTTAGCTGATGGGTTTGCAATTCGTCCAAATCCTTAAAACCCGGCATAAAAGTTTCTGACATGTTCTGTTCTCCAGTATTGTTCACATGATTGACGGTTCCGTAAAAAATCCAACTTCCGCATTCCTCTTTAGTTTTCTCGTCACTTACCTGTACAGTACGTTTTTTTTAAAGACCTCATAGTGCCACTGGTTTGGCAGAAAGTCAAGCCGCTTGGGGATCGATAGTCATCTGTTTTCTCTTTTCAGCTTTCTGTTTTCAGCAAAGATAAACTTTCACCGGCATATGCCGACATATTATTGATTAGCCCATTTCCTTATAAATTGACTGCAGGGTTGTGGGTATTTTTATCAAAATAGTTATTGACATTAAATAGTTGTATACGGTATACAGTATACGAGTTGTAATTGCAACAGACCTTGTCTTTTTTTAATAAGAAATTTATGAAACTTTAAAAAACCGCAATATTTTATCCACTAAACATGTAATCACTCTCCAGTTCATGGTCTTATTAAAGAATTTATAACTCAACACAAGGACATTGATCATGACCGCAAAAACACACCAACAAGAAATCGAAAGATTAAAAAGCCTTCAGCACAGGGCATTCATGGGGGGTGGCGAAAAAGCAATGGATCGCCACCGTTCAAAAGGAAAACTAACTCCAAGGGAACGCATGGATCTGTTATTTGACCATGGCAGTTTTGTGGAGTTAAATGATTTAGCCGAAAGCCAGTGTATGGATTTTGGCATGGAAAAAAGGAAAGTTCCCGGCGATGGTGTGGTAACCGGCTATGGCACCATTGACGGACGATGTACCTTTGCATATGCCCAGGATGCAACGGTTCTGGGCGGATCGGTTGGGACTATCCATGGTCAGAAGATTTGCCGAATCATTGATGAAGCCCTGAAAGTGAAAGCCCCTTTGATCTCCCTGAATGATTCCGGCGGGGGGCGTCTTCATGAAGGTTTTTTTGCCTCCAAGGGAGTGGCCGGCATGTTTTTTAGGAATACCGCTGCATCCGGGATTATTCCCCAGATATCCTGCATCATGGGGCCTTGCGCAGGCGTATCCGTGTATTCTCCGGCATTGATGGATTTTATCATCATGGTGGAAAAACAGAGCCAGATGTTCATCACCGGCCCCAAAGTAATCCAGGACGTAACAGGTGAAACGGTAAACTTTGAGGAGCTTGGCGGTGCCCGTGTTCACAGTCAAGTCACCGGACAGGCTCATTTTGTCACAAAAACCGATCAGGAAAGCATTTCTTTGATCCGTTACTTGTTAAGCTTTCTGCCATCCAATCATGACGAAGCACCGCCTTCATACACCTGCGACGATGATCCCGAAAGAAAAAATCACAACTTAACCGAGATTGTGCCTTCAGATTTTAAAAAAGGGTATGATATGCATCAGGTGATTACCGAAGTGGTGGACAATAAAGAATTCTTAGAAATCTTGCCTGAGTTTGCACCCAATATCATTACAGGACTGGCACGCCTTGACGGAAATACCCTCGGAATTGTTGGCAACCAGCCTTCTATTATGGCCGGATGCCTGGATTATCATTCTGCAGATAAGGCAGCTCGATTTATCAGGTTCTGTGACTGCTTTAATATCCCCCTTTTAAATTTAGTGGATGTGCCCGGATATTTTCCTGGGGTTGACCAGGAACATGCCGGTATCATCCGGCATGGTGCCAAAATGCTGTATGCCTATGCAGAAGCCACAGTACCCAAGATCACACTTGCATTGAGAAAAGAATACGGTGGGGCGGTCATGGCCATGTGTTGCACCGGCATTGGGGTAGACCTGATGCTGGCCTGGCCGATCGCCCGGCTTGTCGTACTTGATACGGCGGCAGCCATTAATATCGTATACCGAAAGGAAATCCAGACAGCAGATGATCCGGAAGCATTCAGGAAACAGAAAATCGAAGAATATGATTATAAATATTCAAATCCGTTTCATGCGGCCTCCAATATGCTGGTGGACCGAATTATCGAGCCCTCTGAAACCCGAACCGAGATCATCAAGGGGCTTAAAATGCTGAAAAACAAGAAACGGCCGGAGCCTTTCAGAAAACATGGGAATATACCGCTCTAAGTTAGGAGACAAATAAATGGATTTTTTACTAACCAAGGAACAGCAATATATTCAAAAAGCAGCCAGAGAATTTGCTCTGGGCGAAATGGCACCGGTCGGCCGCGAATTTGATTTGAATGAAACCTATCCGGAAGATATCGTAAAAAAAGCACGAGAGCTTGATCTGATAGGTCTTTTCATTCCCGAAAAATTTGGAGGCCCGGGCTTAGGTTTTCTTGAACAGGCCCTGGTTTTAGAAGAATTCTGGAAAGTGGATCCAGGTATCAGCCAGCAGCTTTGCTCTATCACTTTCGGTGCGGAAGAGTTTATCCTTTTCGGTACAGATAAGCAGGGTAAAAAATTTCTTGAACCCATTTTTACAGGAAACGCTGTGATGGGATTTGCCATAACAGAGCCTGATGCAGGTTCCGATACACTGTCCGCCTCCACCACAGCCGTGAAAGAAGGCAATGAATGGGTCATTAACGGTTCAAAAGTGATGATTGGAAACGGGACCAGGGGAACCTTTATGCTGGTTTACTGCATGACTGATCCGGATGCTGCCAGATCCAAGCGGCACAGCATACTTATTGTTGAGACAGACCGAAAAGGATATAAGGCCGAGCCCATGCATGGTAAAATGGGACTGCGGGCTTCAGACACGGCTGCAATCTATCTAAGCAACGTCCGTGTGCCCGAAGAAAACCTTTTGGGAACTCGTGGAAACGGATTTCATCAGCTGATGGCCTTTTTTGACCGAAGCCGCGCTTATGTCAGCGCCCATGGTGTCGGACTTGCCCAAGGAGCACTGGATATGGCTGTCAAGCATGTCAAAGAGCGAAAACAGTTTGGAAGGCCCATCGGCAGTTTCCAGGGTGTCCAGTTTAAGATCGCTGATATGGCAGTGAAAGTTGAACTGGCCCGGAACCTGATGTACAAGACTGCCTGGCTGCTGGATAACGGTACACCCGATACGCACGTCACTGCCATGGCAAAAATGTATGCCTCGCGCATCGCAGTCGAAGTGGTTGATGAGGCCCTTCAGCTCCACGGCGGATACGGATATTTTGATGATTATGATATCGAGCGCTTTTACAGGGCTGCAAAAGTTCTTGAAATTTATGAAGGGGCAAAGGAAATCGAAAAAATGATCATCGGACGAACAATTATAGGAAGATAAAGATCTGAAATTTTAAAATCACTTTCCATTAATCTTATTTGAGGATCTTATAATGAAAGAAGAGTTTTTACTAGGAAACGGTGCCATAGCCCTTGGAATTTTAGAGGCGGGCTGCCAGATCATGACCTCATACCCCGGAACCCCGTCTTCAGAAATCCTTCCCGAGGTTGTACGATTTTCCAAAGCTTCTAACCTGAACACCAGTATTGAATGGTCTATTAATGAAAAAGTAGCGTTTGACAATGCCTTTGCTGCCGCTATTTCCGGCAAGCGTGCGGCCTGCTGCATGAAAATGGTGGGTCTGAATGTGGCGGCTGATTCGTTTATGTCCGCGGCCTATATTGGAAATATCGGTGGCCTGGTGGTAATCTCCTGCGATGATCCCGGACCCCATTCATCCCAAACTGAGCAGGACTCACGACTTATGGCACGCTTAGGCAAAGTTCCTGTTTTCGATCCGTCAACCCCTGGAGAGGCAAGGGAAATGATTAAAGCTGCCTTTGATCTTTCCGAAGAATTCGAAATACCTGTGCTGGTCAGACCTGCCATTAGGGTCTGCCATGCACGGCAGAACATTAAATATGACTCTTTTGAAAGCAATTTGACCAAGGCTGATTTTAAGCGGGAACCCACCCGTTGGGCATCTACCCCAAAATTCAGGTTTATGCAGCACAAAGCTTTGAATGAAAAACATATGAAAATCAGCAAAAAGTTTGATACCCTTACACCTTTTAATATGCATACCCTGGAAAAAGGAAAATCTTATCCATTTGGAATTGTAACCGGCGGTGTCCCCTCAAGCGTCGTTCAGGATATGTTTATAGAGTATGGAAGAGAAGATATTCCTGTGTTGAAACTGGGTGCCCCCTACCCTTTCCCTGAAAAACTGGCTGACGAGTTCATGGGCGCCTGTGACAAGGTATTGGTGATTGAAGAGACCGACACGTTGATTGAATATATGTTAAGGGACAAACGTAAAACCTTAGGACGGCTCTCCGGCCATGTGCCCATGGAAGGTGAACTGGTTCCTGAAAAAATTGAAGGAATTCTGAATAAAGCACTATCTGACTGCGGACTTTCTTTCTTATCAGACCATGACTGTGGGCAGGATGCCTTAGAACTGATTGGAAATCTTGATCTGCCCATCAGGAAACCGACTTTGTGTCCAGGGTGCCCCCACCGGGCATCTTTTTATTCCATCAGAAAGGCACTGCCAAAGGCGATATTTCCCTCAGATATCGGCTGTTATACTCTGGGCATTAATTTAGGCGTTGTGGATACGGTACTTGACATGGGTGCGGGTATCACCATGGCGTCAGGTCTTTGGAACGCCTATATCCAGGATGATGTTAGAAAACCTATTGTGGCAACCATGGGAGATTCTACATTTTTCCATTCCGGTACAACAGGTTTGATGAATGCGGTTTATAATGACTCAAGATTCGTTCTGGTGATTTTAGACAACCATATTACAGCCATGACCGGCATGCAGCCCGCCATTACCCAATATAAAAGAGTTGATGGCAGAAAAGGTAATTCAATTCCCTTAGAGACCATTGTCAAGGGCTGTGGTGTGGAATATCTGAAAGTCGTTGATCCTTATGATACCAAGGCAATGATCAAGATGGTTAAAGACGCTGCTGAGTATGCCTATAGTGAAAATGGCGGGATCGCCGTTATTATAGCAAGGCATGAATGTGTCATTGGTTTCACGGATCGGGCCATACCGGAAAAAATCCCTGTAAAGGTTACAGATGACTGTAATGAGTGCGGTTTTTGTCGTAAGAGATTTGAATGCCCGGCGTTATATGCCGATGTGGAAAACGAAAAAACAGAAATAAACCGAACCCTTTGTGCCCAGTGCGGTGTCTGCATAAATATCTGTCCACAGAGCGCCATTGTCAATGCATAGGGAGATAAAAATTTATGAAAACTGTAAATTATGTATTAAGCGGATTAGGAGGCCAGGGTATTCTTTTTATGACCAAGATCTTTGCCACAGCTGCTTTAAATAAAGGGTATAATATTTTAGGAGCAGAAACCCACGGCATGGCTCAGAGAGGCGGGTCCGTGGTGTCCCATTTGAGGATAGGTGATGCAACATCCAGCCTGATTCGGGCAGGTGCGGCTGACTTTTTATTGTCCATGGATGAGGCAGAAGCCTATAGGCATCTGCCCTATTTAAAAAAAGGTGGAAAACTCTTTGCCAACGCTGCTGCTGATAAATTCCCAGATGTTCAGGTGGCAGCCTACCTTGATAAAATGCAGATTGAATCCTATGCCATGGAGGCTACAAAAACCGCCATGAAACTCGGATCTCCTAAATCCACCAACCTTGCCATGATTGCATTTTATTCCGCCTTCGGGCTGGGACCTTTAAATGCAGATGATTTAAGGTCTACAGTGGATACGGTCAGCCCGGCACCCTTTAAAGAGATGAATATGAAAATTTTCGATACCTGCCATGAAACAGGCAGTCAAATGGTTAATGATTAGAACCAGATAAATTTTACTAAGCTTATGTTTGGAGGCTTTTATGGAAATTTTTAAGAACCTCACGGTACTATCACTTGAACAGGCAACCGTTGCCCCATATCTCACATACAGACTGGCACAGGACGGAATGAATGTCATAAGACTGGAGCATCCGGTATACGGAGACCCTAACCGTTTTATCGGCGAGAACGTGCTTGATGAAAAAAGGATGAACTCTTATTTTTTGACTATCAACTCCGGGAAAAAAGCATTAACCTTGAACTTGGCTGACCCACAGGGCCAAGAGATATTCAAAAAACTGATTCAACAGCTCAAAGTCGATATTTTTGTGACCAACCAGTTGCCTAGAAATTATGAAAAGCTCGGCATTGCTTATGAATTGATTAAAGAAATCAAACCGGATATTATCTGGCTGGGACTTACCGGGTTTGGCCCGGATTCCAATGAGGGTGCCTATGATCCGATTTTACAGGCAAGATCAGGCTTAATGGAACTTACCGGTGAAGCAGACGGAGAACCCCAGGTCACGGGTATTCCCCTGCCAGACATGGGAACCAGTGAACACGGGTACGGCCTTTTGATGAAAGCGCTCTTTAAAAGAGCCGTCACAGGAAAAGGCGCCCGTATTGACCTGTCCATGTTTGAATCCACCGTATCCTGGCTGACAGTCCCCATTTCCCTTTCCAAAAGCTTTGATGCGGCCATTTCCAGAAGGGGCAACACCCACGAATTTTTCAGCCCGGTATCGGTTTATAAAACCAGCAACGGGTTTGTCTACCTGGCTGTGGGCAATGATCGGCAGTGGAAATCCATGGTATCCCAGGACATGTTCAAATCTCTTTCAAAAAAAGAGTATGAGAAGAACCAGGGCAGGATTACGGATGTAGTCAATCTGAACCATGCCATTAATGCCATTACCAAAAAGCACACTTCTGAAGAACTCATTGAGTTGTTCAACTCAATCACCGTGCCCATCTCAAAGATCAAGAATATAAATGAAGTGGTTGAAGATCCATTGGTCGCCAGACGGATTCTCACATGTAAAGACCCAGAAACTGGCACAACAGTAACCCTTGCCCCGCCGCCCAATATGACACCCTTTCTGGAAGAATGTGACAGAAAACTCTCCTTTCCACCGAGGTTCGGCGAACAAAACCAGGAAATCTATGGCGGCGTTCTAGGTTATGACGAGGCCACTCTTGCAGAATTTAAGGAAAAAGGAATTATCTAATGAAGCTGGATAACAGTTTTAAGGAAAGAAAATCCTTGGGCCAAGATGTTTTTGAGTATTTGAAAAACGCAATCATTGACCAGACCATTAAGCCGGGTTCAAGGCTCGTGGAAAGCAAGATTGCCGATATGTTGGGTATCAGCAGGACACCGCTTAGAGAGGCCTTGCACAAGCTTGAAAGAGAAGACTGGATCGAAAAAATCCCCTCGGGGGGATTTAAGGTGGTCACCCTGACCATTGATGATATTGAGCAGACCTTTGGGATTAGAAGTGTTCTTGAGGCATATGCGGCCCGGCTTGCAGCCGAAAACCATCAAGATAAGGACCTGCTTCCTTTAGAAAGAAAGATAAATGAATATCAAAAATGCCTTGAATCAAAAAAGAACATTGATAGACTTCATAAAATAAATACCCAGTTCCATGACCTTCTCTATAGTTTAAGCAAAAGCCCGAAACTGATTAAAATGATCAACCAGCTTCAGGCTCAGATCTCAAGGTTCAGGCAGATTATCTTAAAGCAGGAGGAATACGCCCGTAAGAGCAGTGACGACCATGTTAAAATGCTTGAGGCTATTAAAAACCGTGATGGCAAAAAGGTTGAACAACTCGTACGCCAGCATATTATCAATGGGAAGATCGCGGTTTTAAATACAATAAAAGAAGTGGAAATAAATTAAAAGAATGCCTGAAATCAAGGATATACTGGAAGGGAGTAGGCTTGCAGGAGCAAAAATGATCCGTCTCATTGAAGAGTGCGATCCATCGGCATTTGAAATGCTAAAGCTTCTCTATCCCCATTCAGGCAACGCCTTTATCATCGGCATCACCGGATCTCCCGGTGTGGGTAAATCCACCCTGATTGATGCGTTGATCATGGAATTTCGCAAACTTAACTTTAAGGTGGCTGTCATTGCCGTAGATCCCACAAGCCCGATTTCAGGTGGTGCTATTTTAGGAGACCGGCTGCGTATGCAACGCCATGCAACAGATAAAAAAGTGTTCATCCGCTCCATGGCATCAAGGGGACAATCGGGAGGTCTTTCACGGGCAACAAAAGATGCGGCCATTGTCCTTGATGCCATGGGGTATGAAATTATCATCATTGAAACCGTTGGATCCGGTCAGGGGGAATTTGATATTGCCGCCCTTGCCCATTCAACCGGAATTGTCAATATCCCGGGAACAGGAGACGGCATTCAGGCGGTTAAAGCCGGCATTCTTGAAACAGGGGATATCTTTATTGTCAACAAGAGCGACAAACCTGATGCAGATGAATTGGTACACCATTTAAAAATGATGATCAATATGCGCAGGCCATCTGAAACAAACTTGGCTAAAACAGACCGGGCTAAAACAAATTGGACACCCAAAGTGCTGAAAACCATCTCTCGGGATGGAACCGGGGTGAAAGAAGTTGCAAAGACCTTTCTCTCCCACCTTGATTTCATGAAAAAAAACGGTCTGATTGATCTGAAAAGAAAAAAACTTGAACAACTCTATTTCCATGCACTGTTAAAGGATCTAACCCTTGAAAAACTGCTTCTGTTCATGAAAGGCTCGCAAGATTGCAAAACAGCTGAAAAAAAAATTCAATCCTGTGAAATAGATCCCTTAAGTGCGGCGGAGCTTGTGGTCAATAAAATGACCGCTTTTGAAAGCAATGATAAAGGCTATACATAAAGGAAAGTGACTTATGAAAACAACAAACACAATTCGGGTGCTGATTGCTAAACCCGGCCTTGACGGGCATGACAAGGGCGCAAAGATTGTGGCCTTGGCATTAAGGGATGCGGGGATGGAAGTGATCTATTCAGGACTTCACCAGACCCTTGATCAGATTATACAGACTGCCACCCAAGAGGCTGTGGATGTCATCGGGCTCAGCGTGATGTCAGGTGCACATCTGCCTATATCGGAAAAGCTCATTGGTATGATGAAGGAACAGGGGCTCGATGATATTCGCTTGACCGTGGGAGGGGTCATTCCCCATAAAGATATTCCCAAACTCAAAGAAATGGGAGTGGATGAAGTTTTTCCCGGAGGGACTTATTTTAAGGACATTATTACAGGGATAAACAACCTGTTTGAATAACATAGTTAAATAACCCATTAAAATAAAATGGATCATTTCCCAAACACAGAGAGGTAAAACAATGGGTGTTGCAAAATACATCAAGGATGAAAGAGGTGCTATTAAAGAGGTGATCTACCAGTCCGGCATAAAAGTAAAACCGGTCTATAGCCCTGAAGATCTAAAAAAATCAGGATTTACATATGACGAAGATCTCGGAAGTCCGGGAGAATACCCCTTTACACGAAGTCTTCATCCTCAAAGCTATCGCAGCCGTGCCTGGACCACAAGGCAGTACACGGGATTCGGTACCCCTGAAGAGACCAACGAGCGGTTCAAACTCATGATCGCCAATGGACAGAACGGCCTGAACGTGGCCTTTGATCTGCCAACCCAGATGGGGTATGACTCGGATCATCCTCTGGCTGAAGGGGAAGTCGGACGCGTTGGCATGGCCATTGACTCCTTAAAGGATTTTGAAACCGCTTTCGCCGACATTCCCCTGGACCGAATCGGATCCGGCTTGACCATCAATGCCGTTGCCACCATTATGATGGCTATGTATCAGGCGGTTGCAGAAAAATTCGGATATTCAAAAGAACAGATTTCAACCACTCCCCAAAATGACATTTTAAAGGAAATGATCGGCCGGGGTGCCTGGATTTTTCCTGTTGAGCACGGGGTAAGACTTGTTGGTGACAGCATTGAGTATGCCGTCAAGGAACTGCCAAGATCCAACCCTGTCAGTATCTGCGGATACCATATCCGAGAATCCGGAGCCACACCGGCCCAGGAAATCGCCTATGCATTTGAGATCGCCAAGGCCTATATTGATAATGTCATGCAACGTAATATCAAGCCGGAAGAATTTGTGGGGCGGTTTTCATTTAACTTTAATGTCTACGGTAACCTGTGGGAGCAAATTGCCAAGTTCAGAGCTGCCAGAAAACTCTGGGCAAAAATGCTGAAAAATGAATACGGTGTCAAAGAAAAGAAAAAACTCTTTTTAAGGGGTCTTTTTGGCGGTGGCGGCTCCGGCCTCACCAAGGAACAGCCGGAGAACAATATCATGAGGGGGGCATATTATGCTCTGGGAGCAGCCCTGTCCGGTGCCCAAACCACGGCATTGTGCTCTTTTGACGAAGCCTATACCATACCAACTCCGCGCTCTGCCCTGCTCTCGCTGCGAACCCTTGAATTGCTAATGGATGAAGTGGGCCTTCGAGATACGGTAGATCCCCTTGCAGGATCGTATTTTATAGAAACACTGACCCTTGAGATGGAAGAAAAAATCATAGAGGAGATGAAAGAGGTTGAGAATTTAGGCGGCATGATCAAATGCATTTCAAGCGGCTTTATCCAGAGAAAAGTATCCAGCCAGGCTTATGAATTTGAAAAAGGACTGCAGTCCGGAGAGTACAGCAAAGTTGGCTTCAATACAAAAGCAACAGATGCAGCCACCGATAAAACCGATGTAGAACTCCATGAATATAATGAAGCATGGGCTGAAATATCCAAGGCCAATTTAAACGAACTTCGAAGCACACGAAATGATGCGGATGTAAAAGAAAGTCTCAAAGCCCTGGAGAAAGCGGCAAAGTCTAAAGAGAATGTCATGCCCTATCTTGTAAAGTGTTGTCATGTCTATGCCACGGTTGGAGAAATGGCAGAGGTTTTCAGGCAGACATTTGGAGAATGGAAAGAGCCTGAGTTTTACTAGAGAGAAATATTTTCAGTTGGCGACATCACCGCTATGGAGGAGCAACTTGAAACAAATAATTTACCGCCTGGGGTGTGACATTGGCGGCACTTTTACGGATTTTGTCCTAGTAAATGATAAAACAGGTGAGTTTTATACCAACAAATGCCTGACTACCCCTTTAGATCCGTCAGATGCCGTGGAACGTGGCATTCGAGAACTTAACGAAATAAAGCCGGGATTTATGGATACTGTTGAAGAAGTCATCCACGGAACCACCCTGGTCATCAATGCCATCATAGAAAGAAAAGGTGCCCAAACCGGTTTGATCACCACAAAGGGTTTCAGGGATGTTTTAGAACTTGGCAGAGAAATCAGGTACGATGCCTATGATATTTTCAGCGAATACCCGGAACCCATCGTACCCAGAACCCTTCGCTGGGAAATAGATGAACGGGTTACTGCAGACGGTAGGATCCTTAAAAATGTTGATGAAAAAGAGGTGTTAGCTGTCATTGAAAGGTTTGTGACAGCAGGGATTGAATCCCTCGCAGTATGTTTTATTAATTCCTATGAAAATCCGCTGAATGAAAAAAAAATCAAGGAGATGGTTGAAAAAGAAACGCCCGATCTTTTTCTTTCCACCTCTTTTGAGGTACTTCCCCAAATCAGGGAATATGAGCGCACATGCACCACGGCCGTTAATGCCTACGTTAAACCGATTACTTACCGGTACTTAAAAAAATTGACATCCAGACTTGAATCCATCGGGTTTACGGGCAAACTCTTTATTATGCTCTCGTCCGGCGGGATTACCTCTGTTGAAACGGCAAGGGAATTTCCTGTCCGGATCATAGAATCGGGCCCCACGGCTGCCGTTATTGCTTCCCAGCATTACGGAAAGATGTTTAAAATCAAGGATATGTTCTGTTTTGATATGGGCGGCACCACGGCAAAATCCTGCCTGATCCAGAAAGGTCACGCTGGGCTTGTTTCAACTTTTGAGGTGGGCCGTGTTCAGCGTTTTAAAAAAGGAAGCGGCCTTCCCATCCAGGTACCGGTTGTGGATCTCATGGAGATTGGAGCCGGAGGCGGAAGTATTGCCAAAATTAGTAAACTGGGTCTGCTTGCGGTCGGTCCCGAAAGTGCCGGCGCAGACCCCGGACCTGCGTGTTACAAACAGGGTGGTGAAAACCCGACAGTTACGGATGCAGACCTAGTTTTGGGATATCTTGACCCAAACTTCTTTTTAGGCGGCACCATGGCCCTTGATATAGATCTTTCCCAAAAAGCCATACAAGAACAAGTTGCCAAACCCCTTGGTACGACTATGGTTGAGGCTGCCTTCGGTATTCATGATCTCATCAACGAAACAATGGCTGCGGCGGCCAAAACCCATATTGCGGAAAAGGGCGGCAATCCCAACATGGTCACCATGTCGGCATTTGGCGGTGCGGGCCCTGTTCATGCTTACGGTCTTGCAAAAAAACTCGGTGCCCCGACCATCCTGGTACCGCCTTTGGCAGGGGTTGGGTCTGCTTTGGGATTCTTTACAGCTCCCGTGGCATTTGACCTATCCAGGAGCCATCGAGTGGCCCTTGAGGATGCAGATTTTAAAGAAATTGAAAGCCTCTTTTACGAACTTGAACAGGAGAGTGCCGGTATTTTAGAGGATGCCGCAAAAGGTCGGAACATTATTTACGAGCGAACCCTTTTAATGCGCTTTGTGGGCCAGGGGGCTGAAACAGACCTTGTTATTGAAGCAAAATCCTTTGATACATTTTCGAAAGAAGATATCAGAAAACTCTTTGACCAAGAATACAAACGGCTTTACGGTAGAACCTACCATGAAACCCCTGTGGAGTTTGTCACATTCAAGGTAAGGGCAAGCCTTCCCAAACGACCCTTTTCAATTCCTAAACTCTCAAATGAAACAGGGGAAATTAATGACTGCATTAAAGGTAAACGCCCGGCATTTTCCATTATTCAAAAAGACTATATACCGTTTACGGTCTATGACCGATCACAACTTTTTGCCAATGCTTCTATCTTAGGACCGGCCATTATCGAGGAACGTGAATCCACCATAGTAATTGGTGAAGATGCCAACGCTAAGATTGACCAATTCGGCTTCGTATGGATTGAAATGAACCCATTGGGAGTTGAAAAATGATAAATAATGCTAAAAGTAAATTCGACCCGATTACCCTTGAGATTCTGTGGCGCAGGCTCATTTCCATTGTTGATGAGGCAGACGCATCCGTTGCGAGGACAGCTTTTTCAAGCCTTTTAAGAGATGCCCATGATTACACCTGCATGTTCACGGACAGCCGGGGCCAGGAATTGGTCCAGGGAACATTTTGTACGCCGGGCCAGGCCGGTGCCATGGCCCTGGGGGTCAAAAAAATCATCAACTCCATTTCCCTTGAAGACTACAGGCCAGGAGACGTATTTATCGTCAATGACCCCTGGCTTCTGGCAGGCCACCTCAATGATGTCTGTGTTTTGAGCCCGATATTTTATAAGGATAGACCTGTGGCATTTACCGCCTGTGTTTTCCATCACTCCGATATCGGCGGAAGGGTCTCTTCCGACAACCGTGAAGTGTTTGAGGAAGGCATCTATATCCCAGTGGCAAAACTCTATGACGCGGGAAAACTGAATGAGGATCTTCTTAACATGATCCGGTGGAATGTAAGAACCCCTAAAGAAGTCACCGGAGATATTCGCTCCCAGGTGGCAGCCAACCATGTCTGCGCCCAAAAAATCATAGAAATGATGGGAGACGAGGGGCTTGATACTCTGGATGATCTGGCAGATGAAATTATCGGAAGAACGGAAACCTCCATGCGCTCTGCCATTGATAAAATTACCGATGGCACCTATGCCCATGAAGGCATTATTGAAGGGGCAGGAAAAAGACCGGATATTAAAATTAAACTGACGGTTAAAGTAGACGGGTCAGACATTCATGTTGATTTTGCCGGCACATCGGGCCAGGTGGACTGGGGCGTAAATGTGGTTTATAATTTCACCTATGCATATGTGTTCATGGCCATCAAGTCGGCCTTTGACCCGGATATTCCCATTAATGAAGGTGCGATTCGTCCGGTTAACATGACAGCTCCTGAAGGTTCGATCATCAATTGTAAATTTCCAGCAGCCGTGGCAGCCAGAATGCAGGTCGGCCATTTCATGACCGAAATGGTGTTTAATGCCCTGTCAGAAGCGACACCGGATAATATCATTGCAGGCTCCGGCGGGACCCCGGCTCAAACCAATATACTTTACGGCAAACGGGCAAGTGGTAAACCATGGCATACCATGATTATCAGGGGCGGCGGCATGGGAGCTTCTTCCAGGTTTGACGGCCATCATTGTGCCATCTTCCCGGCCAACGGGGCCAACACGCCGGTTGAAATCCTTGAAAGCGATACACCACTGATCGTTGAAGAACGCGGGCTTGTCATGGATTCCGGAGGCCCTGGGAAACAGCGCGGCGGTATTGGCCGCCGGATGATCATCCGATCTCCTGACGACGGTGAAAATTCACCCAAAAGAACCACCATTGCAATCCAGGCCGGTCGGTTTATCTATCCGCCCGGAGGTATTTTTAATGGAAAAGCCGGATCAAAGGCCAAATTTATGAAAAATGGTAAAAACGCCGATCCAAGCGGGCTGACTTTTTGCGATCCCGGAGACCGAATCTCATTTCTCAGTGCAGGTGGCGGCGGATACGGCAATCCCTTTGAACGGGACCCAAAGGCGGTAGAACGTGATGTACAATATGGTTATATAAGCATTGAAAAAGCAAAACAAGATTATGGTGTGATCATTGAACCTGACTCTCAGACACTTGACTTGGATGCAACCCGACGACTGCGTGGAGTAAACAGTGAGTGATGAATAATAAGAACTCAAAATAGCCGGATGACATTTTTTCTTATAATTTTCAGCTCATATACTGTTTTCCATAAATATAACTCAAACTAAGGCATACGTATGAAACCATTTAATTATTTATCCCCTACAACCGTCGAAGAGGCTATTGCTTTTCATGGTCGCCACAGTCAGACAGCCAAATATATTGGCGGGGGAACAGATGTCATTGTTAAAATCAAAGATGGTTGGTTGGAACCGGATTACCTGATTTCCCTGAAAAAAATCAAAGAGCTAAGTGAGCTGCGCAAAAATGAGGCGACCGGCGAGCTTTCCATTGGTGCGATGGTCACCCATGCAACCCTTGAAAAATCTCTCATGATCCAAAATGAATATCCCATTATCTATGACGCCGTGTCCAATATCGGGTCTATACAGGTAAGAAATGTTGGAACGATTGGCGGCAACCTGATCAATGCCGTACCGTCGGCCGATGGTGCCATTCCCCTGATTGCCCTGGATGGAATGGCTCTTCTTCACGGGCCCGACGGTGAGCGGTCCGTAGAAGTAAAGGATCTGTTTATCGAACCCTATAAAACCATTTTAAAACCCGGAGAAATTCTTAAAAAAATTACGATCCAGGCCCAGGCTTCCCATACCGGAAGTGCCTATATTAAATTCGGCCGCAGGGCTGCTATGGAGCTTCCCTTAATCGGCATCGGGGTACTGTTAACGCTGAAGGATGACTTGGTAACCTGCATAAAAGCAAGGATCTGTTTAGGTGTGGCAGCTCCAACCCCGATGAGGGCATTTGATGCTGAAAATCATCTGATGGGAAAGAAAATTGATGAAAAAATCCTAAAAGAAGCTGGTAAAATAGCCGCAGATGAATCCAAGGTCAGGGACAGTGTCAGGGGAAAAGCCTGGCACAGAAAAGAGATGATACGGGTCCAGGTAAGAAGGATGGGCCTTAAATGTAAGCAGATGATAAGCAATAACCCATAGGAGGAACTTTGCCCATGACGACAAATATATCCTTTTTATTAAATGGTGACAAGATCTCTTACGAAGTCAAAGATCATTGGACCTTGTTACACCTTTTAAGGGAAGAAATGGGACTGATTGGTACTAAAGAGGGATGCGGTAATGGTGAATGCGGTGCCTGCACGGTTATTGTAGATAAGCTGGCAATAAATTCATGCCTATATCTGGCTGTCGAAGCAGACGGAAAAACAATAGAGACCATAGAAGGGCTTGCATCAACCGAAGGAGCTTTACATCCCATTCAGCAGGCTTTTGTGGACAACGGCGGTATACAGTGCGGATTCTGCTCTCCGGGAATGATCATGTCTTCAAAGGCTTTGTTGGATGAAAATCCCAAGGCAAATCTTAAAGAGATAAAGCACGCCCTTGCAGGGAATATTTGCAGGTGTACGGGATACATACAAATTTTTAAATCCGTCGAGGCCGCCAAAGAGCCAGCTGCAGAAAATAAGGGAGGCCTAAATGAATAATTACCATGCAGTCGGAAAACCAATTCCCAAATTGGATGCAGCCAAAAAGGCCATGGGCAGGGCCGAATATATTCAGGATATCAAAATACCGGAAATGCTCTATGGTAAAATTCTTTACAGCAAATACGCCCATGCAAAAATTAATAAAATTGACACCTCAAAAGCAAAAGCCTTGTCCGGGGTACATGCCGTTCTGACAGGCAATGACGTACCTGATACAATGAAAATGGGATTCTACATGGACAATCCTCCCATAAAAAAAGACAAGGTCTGTTCCTTCAGAGATGAGGTTGCTGCCGTGGCAGCCAAAACTCCTGAGATTGCCAAAAAGGCCTTGGATCTGATCGAAATTGAATATGAAGAGCTTAAAGGAATTTTTGATCCTGAAAAGGCCATGGAAAAAAATGCGCCTCTGGTACATGAATACCATAAATCAAATGTACTTAAACTGCCATGGAAACTTCATTATGGAGATGTTGAAAGGGCTGAAAAAGAAGCTGCCTTTGTGGTTCAAGACCGGTTTACCACCACATGGGTAACCCACTGCTGCATGGGAACCAGCGGAGCTATTGCAGTTTTCGATGCATCGGATAATCTCACCATTCATACCAACACCCAGATTCCGTCTCTTGCACAAAAGGACTTTTTAAAAGCTCTTAAAGCCATGGGCATTGAAAACAAACGGGTGAGAGTCATTAAACCGATTATTGGTGGTGGATTTGGCAG
>CAJHXW010000068.1_pt1 | contig 21757 bp, 17 predicted proteins | sample 9198581 | NCBI WGS metagenome assembly CAJHXW01 (sample SAMEA7708328, study PRJEB35096) | sediment metagenome | biome: marine neritic benthic zone biome [ENVO:01000025]; feature: sediment [ENVO:00002007]; material: shallow marine sediment [ENVO:03000034] sea grass bed [ENVO_01000059] ...
CGTCGGGCAGCAGCAAAGGTCAAGGTCACGGCCATTTCGGCCGTGGTTTCGGTCAATACCCCCGGGGTATTTCCCACCGGAATGCCGTGTTTCGTTGCAGCTGTAACATCTACGTTATTGAACCCAACGGCATAATTGCTGTACGCACTGCCGCCCGCTGCCCTGAGCGCAGCAAACAATTCGTCACCCCAGTCTTCAGTCAGTTGTCCAATGGCTCCGTCACAATTTGCACCCAAAGCAGTTTTAATATCGTCAACACTTAATACTTCGGTCGATGTCGAAATTTCCACCCGACAGTCGGCGGCAGTCAATATTTCTACCCACCGTTGTCCGGGCAGTTCTTTGGTAACCATTACCCGCCTGTTACCTGATGGATTGACAATTCGCCATTTTTGGGTACCCATGGAAGCCTCCTTTCGCTGTTAAAATTGATTCTTTTTATTCAACTCAATGCAGAGAGCCTTGAACCTTAAATTATTTTAAGTTATTAATCAATTCTTTCTCATTTTATATCGGATTCTATTCTTTGGATTTGCTTAATAAATTTCTACACACAAGGGCTTAAGGCCCTTTTAAATTAAATTTTACATATTTTATTAGGCATGATATAAAATTAATACAAACACAACAGCAAGTCGTACAAAAGCGATCCGAAAAACACCCGGTCTCTATACTTTCTTAGACTTGAACCCAATCATTATGACGACAGGTATTATATTCGACATTAAACGATATGCCATACATGACGGCCCGGGAATCCGAACCACTGTTTTTATGAAAGGCTGCCCCCTGGCCTGCCGGTGGTGCCACAATCCGGAGAGCATTGAGCCGGCACCCTTTTTAGCCTACAAACAAGAAAGATGCATCCGTTGCGGAGAGTGTGTCGAAAACTGTCCTGAACAAGCGCTTTGTCTTAAAGAGGAAGGTGTTTGCCCTTCCGGCTCGCCATGCATGAACTGCTTCACCTGCACGGAAATCTGCCCTGCCGAAGCGCGTGAAAAGGTCGGCAGAAAGTTGACGGCAATAGAGCTATTTGGTGAGATTCAAAAGGATACCCCTTTTTATGACACTTCGGGGGGTGGTGTCACCTTTTCAGGGGGGGAACCGCTGATTCAAGTTGAATTTCTCATGGAACTACTTAAATTATGTGGAGATGCTCACATACACAGAGCTGTCGACACAACCGGTTATACAAGCTTTGAGACCCTTAAGTCGGTTGCTAGGCAAACCGACCTTTTTCTTTTTGATCTGAAAATAATGGATTCAGCCAAACATGAAAAATACACCGGTGTATCCAACCATCTGATCCTTGATAATCTACAGCACCTGGCACAAGAAGAGATTAATCTAATCATACGGATACCCTTGATTCCGGGCGTCAATGATGACGTGGAAAACCTGGATCGAACCGGATCGTTTTTAAACCGTTTACCCGGAGTAAAAAAAGTGCATATTTTGCCTTATCACAATTTTCAAAAAAGCAAATTTACCCGGTTTAAGATGCACGCTAGCATTGGGGATATAACACGGCCCACCCAATACATGATATTAAATGCAAAAAAACACCTGGAAGACTTAGGCCTCGAAGTGGCTATAGGAGGTTAAGTAATATGAATGAGAGAATCAAAAGGCTTCGGCAGCAAAGCGTCGAAGCGGTTCCCAGCATATCCATCGAACGGGCGCTTTTAGAGACCAAATTCTATCAGGCGCATTTAGGAAAACACTCGGCACCGGTCATGCGGGCAATGTTTTTTAAATACCTGTGTGAAAAAAAGACTATTTACATCGGCAAGGACGAATTAATCGTCGGCGAACGTGGCCCTGTTCCGAAATCGGTTCCGACCTTTCCGGAACTGACCTGCCACACTGGTGAGGATCTTAAAATCCTCAACAATCGTGACATGACTCCCTTTAAAATATCTGAAGAAGACATCAACATCTATGAAACTCAGGTTATTCCTTACTGGAGGGAAAGAAGCATGCGGGACCGCGTATTTGAGCAGGTCCCCGACGAGTGGTCTGCCGCATACAAGGCGGGCCTTTTTACGGAATTCATGGAACAACGAGCTCCCGGACACACCACCTTAGATGATGTTATTTATAAAAAGGGAATGCTCGATTTTAAGCAGGAGATCGCCCAGAGTATTCTGTCGCTCGATTATCTAAAAGATCCGGAGGCGTCCGACAAGGCAGAAATGCTAAAAGCCATGGAAATCGCCATCGACGGTGCCATTATCTTTGCCGAAAGGCATGCAGATCTGGCAGAAAAACGGGCACAAACCGAGGAAGATAGAATTCGAAAAGAGGAACTATTGAGTATTGCCCGGGTCTGCCATAGAGTGGCAAGGCATGCCCCAAGGGATTTTTGGGAGGCGCTGCAGATGTACTGGTTTGTTCACTTGGGCACCATCACGGAACTCAACGGTTGGGATGCCATGAACCCCGGCCATTTGGATCAGCACCTGACACCGTTTTACGAAAAAGGAATTGCCGATGGGACACTTGACCGGGAGAAAGCCAAAGAACTGATCAGCTGTTTCTGGATCAAGTTTAACAACCATCCGGCCCCGCCAAAGGTCGGGGTCACAGCCAAAGAAAGTGGGACCTATAACGACTTTACCAACATCAACCTTGGTGGTGTGAAACGGGACGGAAGCGATGGAGTCAGCGAGGTATCCTATATCATTTTGGAAGTGATCGATGAACTGCACATCCTTCAGCCTCAAAGTAACGTCCAGATCAGCGACAAGACACCGAATCATTTTCTAAACGAGGCCTGCCGGGTGATCCGAAAAGGGTACGGCTATCCATCGGTATTCAATACCGATGAGGTGATCATGGAACAACTCCGGGTTGGTAAGACAATTGAGGACGCCCGTGAAGGAGGCTGCAGCGGGTGTATCGAAACTGGGGCCTTCGGTAAGGAGGCTTATATCCTCACCGGATATCTGAATGTGCCCAAGATTCTTGAACTGACTCTGTATAACGGGATCGATCCGATATCCGGTCATAAAATTGGCTTGGAGACCGGCGATCCCAAAGACTTCGAATCCTTCGATGATCTGTATGATGCATTCGCAAGACAACTGAATATGATTGTCGATTTGAAAATGAGTGTCAACAATTACATTGAGAAGATGTACGCATCTCATATGCCGGCACCTTTTTTGTCAGTGGTCATTAAAGACTGTATTGTCAAAGGAAAGGATTATTATAATGGCGGTCCGCGGTACAACACCAACTATATTCAGTGCTGCGGCATTGGCACTATCTCTGACAGCCTTTCTGCCATAAAAACCCAAGTGTTCGACCAGCGTAACCTAACCATGGAACAGTTGCTAAGCGCAATGAGCTGCAACTTCAAAGGTCACGAAGCTCTTCGTTTAAGACTACAGAACAAAACACCGTTTTTCGGCAATGATGACGACCGGGCTGACCATCTCATGCAGCGGGTGTATACCTCTTTATTCGAAGCCATCGATGGAAAACCCAATACCAAGGGGAGTGTGTATCATTTGAACATGCTTTCGACCACCTGCCATATCTATTTCGGAAAAATGCTGGGGGCGACACCCAATGGAAGGCTATCCGGAAAACCCATTTCCGACGGCACTTCACCATCCCACGGCGCAGATCGTAACGGGCCCACAGCCGTTATTAAATCTCTGAGCAAAATGGACCAGATCAAATCAGGAGGAACTTTGTTGAATCAGAGGTTCCTGCCGGATCTTCTTGCAACAGAGGAAGATATCAGCAAACTCGTGAGCCTCATTCGAACCTATTTCAGACTGAACGGGCATCACATCCAGTTCAACATCGTGGACACTCGGACACTTAAAAAAGCGCAGGCTTCCCCGGATGACTATCGGGATTTGCTGGTGCGTGTTGCTGGATACAGCGACTATTTCGTGGACTTAGATGAGTATCACCAGCAGGAGATTATTGAAAGAACTGAGCACGGATCCTTTTAAATTTCAATTGATATTTTTATGATTATCATTTCGTGGATGTTTTGTTTTCCTTTTGTGTGTTATCGGTGGTTCTTTTATGAAACGAAGAGTCCTTCTAAAATTTGGATTGTTCAGCGCCTTGGCGACTGCAGGGGGCATTGGTTTTTTAAAATTCTATAAATACCGCCTTGGAATCAGAAAGATTGCCGAATACCCTGCCCCTATTCTTCGCAAAGTTTCCAAACCGGTGGAAGTCATCGACGATAAAATTGTATCGTTGAGTCATCAGATGATCTCCACCTTAAGGTACAATTCTCTCATCGGCTTTTTTACCAAAGCCCTGTTGAACAGGGGGCTAGCGGCGCCACAGGTGGGTGTTTCCAAACGGTTAATCGCTTGCGCTCTTGATGGAGAGATCATGGTGCTTATCAATCCGGAAATCGTTGAAAAGCGTGGAGTTTATTGTGGTTACGAAACCTGCATGTCTTTGCCGTCCCATGAGCGTAAAAGGATTAACCGGCCAGGATTTATTAAAGTAAAATTCAGAGGGTTGGACAATACGGAAAATCTACTGGAAGCATTTAAAGGGTATGCGGCATTGCTGGCGCACGAAATCGATCATCTTAATGGGACCCTTTATATCGATTACAAAGATGAAGAATTGCATAAAGAGGCCAAAGGCCCAATCGATCTTGTCTGAATCAATCGTCATGAACCGGCACCTGACCACAGTGAAGCGACGCTGACTTTTTTCCTTCCCGGACTTCTATTGCTTCTCATAAATATATTCTATTAATAAAAAGGAGACAAGAAAGAATAGGTTACACTTTAATGGGGTACTAATTTTTTTTACCAGACCAGGCTTTTATGAATCCATCCTGTGTCACCGTCAGCGTGCTGAATGCGAATCCATTTTCCTTTTCTCTTTAAAATTTTAAACGGAATTCCCTTTTCAACGGATTCCAGTATCTCATTTTTAGTTCCTGGCCCTGAGCGGATGTTGGCAGTTTCTGATTTTGTTATAACGGTAGGTGTTTTATTGACAAGAGATTCGTGTATCCAGCCTTCATCAGCTTCAAAATCACGGAAGTGGTACCAGGCTTTGGTTTTGTTAAGTATAAAAATAGGGTGATTTTTTTCCACCTTCCATAAAATATCATGATTGGTTCCCGGCCCCGAACGTATATTGGCGGTCTCTGATGAAACAGAAAAGCGCTCGGCAAAAGCGGTGCCAGCAAACAGTAACAAAAGAATTGATAGGATGGTTGTGTATGGTTTCATTTTATACATTCTTTTCTAAGCAAGCATGAATATAAAATCTTCAGGAACTGTAAAACACAAGATCAGGTAGCCTCACACAGGTGAGTTTATTGCCATAAACAGCTCCTGTATCGATACCGATCTTGTTTGGCAGTAATAGTGGTTCCGGAAGAGGTGTGTGCCCGAAGACAACCTGCTTTCCAAAGTCGTAATTGCTCTGGATGAAGTTTTTTCGAATCCAGAGCAGATCTTCAGGTTTTTGTTTTTCAAGGGGAACTTTTTTTCTCAGTCCGGCATGTACAAATATATAATGGTCGGTTTCGTGATATAAAACGAGTGACTTAAAAAACTCAAGGTGTGAATCCGGAATCAGAGAACCGTCCGATGGTTTATGGTGTCTGCTATAACTTTCTAAAGTCTGCTGGCCGCCATTAATAAGATAGGTAAACCTGTCTGTTTCTGATAGATATTTTTCCAGCATATCTTCGTGATTTCCTTTTATAAATACGATGTCCGGACATTTCTTTTTCAAGTTGATTAAATATTCTATCACCTCATAGGAATCGGGTCCGCGGTCGATATAGTCGCCAATAAACACAAGCTTTTCGCTGTCAAGGTCGATATTTATCTTATCCATAAGTGCAATCAGTCTGTCGTAGCACCCATGTATATCACCAATAACATAAGTTCTTTCCATTATTACCATAAAATAGAGCCCTTGTTGAGCGTATAGAGAATCAAGATTTAAATGGCTGAATCATTACTCGAGTATGAGATAAAGAAACTATTTTTTATTATTTTAATTTATGACAAAAACATGTTTTGGTTGATCAAGACGTGTAATCCCTTCTTCGATGGCTGCCTGATATGCAGTTTCGAATTCCTTTGGCGTCAATCGAGCAGAAAGCCCCTCGATTTCATAAGCTTTGCCGCAAGGTCTGTATTGAGCCATTATATTTACATAGCTGTTTGTTGAAATATCGGTTGCAATAAATTGCATAATTTCACGTGTTCCGGCAAGCCCATTGGGCAAGACAAGGTGGCGAATCAACAAACCGTGCGTGGCAATCCCATTTTCATCAAGAGTAAGATCTCCAACCTGTCTGTGCATTTCAATCAGTGCGTTGCGAGCGATTTCAGGGTAATCTTTTGCATGACATGCAGTCTCGGCAATTTCAGAGCTCCAAAATTTAAAATCCGGCATATAGATGTCAAACACACCTTCAAGCAATTTCAGTGTTTCAACACTGTCGTAACCACCTGTGTTATATACAAGGGGCAGATTCAGACCTTCTTCAACGGCAAAAAGGACTGCTGAAAGGATCTGGGGGACAACATGCGATGGTGTGACCAAATTAATATTGTGACATCCAATATCTTGCATATGAAGCATGATTTTAGCCAGTTGTTCGGATGTGACTTCCTCTCCAAAGCCTTCATGGCTTATATCGTAATTTTGGCAAAAAAGACACAACAGATTACAGCGTGTAAAAAAAATGGTACCTGATCCACCTGTCCCAACAAGGGGCGCTTCTTCACCAAAATGAGGATTATAACTTGAAACCAATGCATTTTCGCCTGTATTGCATACGCCTGTTTGGCCGGAAAGACGATCCACACCGCATTCTCTGGGACAAAGCTTACAGAAACTTAAAATTTTTTTGGCAGCTTTAATCTTTTCCCTGAGAAGACCTTTTTTAAAAGTATTAATATAAGCGGGTGTAAAAGCTGGCATGGTTTTGGGTCTCTTTTCCTCAAAGGTGATCGTTATTTATTTTTTCCCCTTCAGCAGGCTTTACCATAATCTTCTGCGCCAATCCCCGTCCGAGTACGAAGCGTTTAAAATCCACGGCAACAACAATTTGTCCCTCTCTTGGGTTGGTTACGATTTCTATTTCATCCTTAAGCCTCAAACCCATTGAAAGCAAACGCATTCTGGCTCCTGCTCCCCCAGTGATATCTTTGATAACGAGGCGTTCGCCAGGTTTTGCCATAACAAGAGGCATCACCTGGACGCGATTTTTCAGACATTCTGAACAGATGCCATATATCTCCATTTTATGCTGGAGCATGTGGAAGCCATGGGTAGCCGCTATCTTAACCTGAAGATCTTCAAGCCGGTCTTCCCTGAATTCAACAATCTTTCGGCATTTGGTGCAGATCATATGATCATGGTGCTGGCCAAGGTGCATGTGTTCGTAACGGATAGCTCCATTATTAAACCTGTTTTTTTTGGCAAAACCAAAACGGACCATAAGCTTTAGGGTATCCCTGATAAAGTCAGGTTCAAAATGATACCCATTTTCCTTAAGGAGAGTAATCAGCTCATCGATGGTCAGGTGTTTTTCGGTCTGTAAAAAAGTCTCAAGAATGTTGAATCGATCTTCAAAAACATCTATATATTCTTGTTTGAAAAGTTTCTTAAACTGCTGTTTTTCCTGCCTGTGGATATGTTTCATATGAATTCCTTACAACAACCACCCTGCCTTTGATAGAGCATAGCTACATCCCATCGTTGCATCCATCTATAGTATGAATATAATCAGATATTCAAGAAAGTCATCTGGTGGGTCCAGGGATTTCGTAGGTGGTACATGAGCCACTTGAACAGGTTCTATTTGTCACGGCCGAACTTTGATTGCCATCGACGCTGTTCCCTGTTGTAAAGTTGGTAGCGCTTAGGACACGCTCAAAATCTTCTGATTGGCACTTTGGGCATTGGAGCCTGGCTTCATCATCATTATTTATCACCAGCAACTCAAAAAATTCCTGACATTTTAAGCATTTAAATTCATATATGGGCATGATTGCATTTCCTCGTATGTTAAAATAAAAGGTTCTTCTATCAAATAGTTTAGAAAATGGAGTCAAGAATACATGGACTCCCTGAATTTATTTAGCAACAAACTCTCTTAGAGATGATCTAAAGTTAAGTATTTTATTACATTCTTATGCGAATTGTCAAGAAGATGGATAAGCACCGGTCGGCAGCCTCATAACAAAACAGGTGCCTGGCTGGTCTAATTCTTCGAGAGTTAAAACACCGCCGTGTTTTTGAACAATTTCGTGACAAATATACAAACCCAGTCCGGTGCCCTTGCCAACCGCTTTTGTGGTGAAAAAGGGTTTAAAAATATCTTTCTGAATCGATTTGTCGATTCCCGGTCCGGTATCCCGACATGAAAAAACAACCTGATGAGCATCTTTATCATACCTGGTTGTTAGAAAGATCGTTCCCTTGCTGTCGGCAACCGCATAAATCGCATTTTTAATTATATTTAACGCTACCTGACCTAAATTAGCAAAATTTCCCTGTATATCGGGGAGGTCAGAGTCATAATTTTGCGAAATTTCGATATTGTAGTTTTTGTATTCATTATAAAGAATCCTCAAGGCATCAGTGATGACCATATTGAGGTTGACCGGTTCCGTATAGGTCTGTGTTTGTCTTGAAAGGCCAAGAAGACTTGAGACAATATCCCTTGTTCTGTTGAGCTCCTTATTTGCAAATTTAAGATCGTCTATCAAAACTTCATCCAAGGCGACCTTGTCGGCCATTTGAACAAGATCTTCTATGGTGGATTGCACCAGGCTTGAAACGCTTGACAGAGGATTATTTAACTCATGGGCTGTGCCTGCAACTAACTGGCCGATGGCAGCGAGGCTTTCCGAGCGTATTAACTGATCCTGGGTTTTTTCCTTTTCAATCAGTGCATCATTTAACTTGCGCGTTCTTTCCCTTACTATTTTTTCCAGATTTCGGTTAAGCTCATCAAGCTGTTTGTATGAGTTGGCATTTTCGACTGCAAGGGCACTCTGGCTGGATAATGTTTCGAGAAGGTCAAGATCTTCCGGAGAAAAAAGGTCTCCGGAAAGTTTTTCACCTAGGACAATAAATCCGCTTAACCTGTCTTTGAAGATCATGGGGAGCAAGACCTCAGCGCCCAGTTCATCCATGTCTGAAAGAAGAGACAAAGCTTCTTTACCATATTTTCGTTCAGTTATACGCTTTCTTATAATCGGCTGATGGTGTTCTTTCATAAAGTTAATAATGAAAGATTTATCGAGAGCGGATATTGGGTGTGTAAAATTTATCGGTTTTTCCTTAGATGAATATTTCTTAAAACCTGTGCCGGAAATATCGCCCAAAAAAAGAATACAGTGTTCGACTTGCATTGCCTTGAAAACTGTCTGTATGAGAAGCTTTGCAATTTCATCATAATCAAGGACGGATGCGATCATCCGGCTTACCTGTTTTAGTGTTTTCTGGTAATCGTACTTCCCCTTGGAAAAAATATGGTCTATGGCAGCTTGAACTTTTGTTTTCACCGGTCCGAAAATAAAAGCAACCAAAAGAAATAACAGTATGGGAAAATAATAAGAATCTGAAAAATCAAAATTTTTAAATATCTTGTCAGCGAGTATAATGAGAAAAGCATAAATGAAGGTAAGAAGAGCTGAAATCAAAGAATAAAGAAGACCTTTTTTGATCAAAATACCCATATCAAGCAGATCGTGTTTAAGAAGCCCCACGGCAAAAACGATAAGGGGGATAAAACTCATATTGCCAGGCGGGTAAACTGAATAGCCAAGAATCGGAAGAACATCCAGACCGTTGATGATTCCCATAATGCCGAAGCCGGCCAATACATATTTTAGCCGATTTTTTAATGCACTGTTTTTTTCGTGTCGGATGGCATTGTAAAGAATAAAAAGAATATAGGTGCTGATAATCAGGCCGCTGATTCCAAAAAGAAGATAGAGTCTGCCCCCGCTGGCAAAAAACCCGAAAAAATGCTTTTGCATGGATTCGATATAGAGCGGGGTTGGAACGAGGCATACGAGAAAAATGGAATAGGCATAAACCATGTAAACAAGCCATTTTCTGCCCGGTATTTTAAGATAGGCGTGAAAAAATTGAATGAATACCGGTCCTGCAAAAACAAGAAAAACATGATCGATGCGGCTGACCAAAAGAGCTTTTTCCGCCGATTGAGAGTTGAATGCAAAAAGGATGTCGATGTTAAGAAACGAGCCGAAAATGCAGATAATTAAAAAGAGGATGTTGGTTTTAGTCCAGTTTTTTTGCCAGAGGCTCCGAACAACTGTCAGCACGACAAGTCCGAAAAAGCAACATAAGGTTAATAACGGGGGAATGCTGTAAAGATTCATATCGCAGTTTCAAGCATCTCACGGGCATGGTCAAGGGTTGCCTGTGTAATTTCCACGCCGCCAAGCATTCTGGCGATTTCTTTGAGACGGTCTTTTTCGTTTAGCGGGTTAATGGATGTAATCGTTCTGCCGTCTGAGACTGACTTTGATATGCGAAAATGTTGGTTGGCAAATTTTGCAATCTGGGGAAGATGAGTAATACAGATAACCTGATGGTGATTGGCAAGGGAAGAAAGCTTCTTCCCGACAACTTCAGCCACACTTCCTCCGATCCCGGCGTCCACTTCATCAAAAACAACGGTTTCCACAGAATCTGTCTCAGCCAATATCGCTTTCATGGCAAGAACTACCCTTGAAAGTTCACCTCCGGAGGCAATATTTGCCAGAGGCTTAAGTGCTTCTCCTACATTGGGAGCAATCAGGAAAGTTGCTCTATCAAGTCCTGTTTCTGTTAAAAGATTTCCATTTTTTGTAAGATACCTGTCTGTTTGATCGTTAGCAGGCGTATTTTTTAGTGAAATTTGAAACCGGGTCTTGGACATCTCAAGAGAGTCCAGTTCAGTCACAACTTTCTTGGCAAGGATTTTTGCCGTTTCTTCCCTTTTAGATGAAAGCGTTTCAGCCAGTTGGACAAATTTGTTATGCAACAGTGAAAGTTCTTTTTCGGTATCTGCGATTGTGCCGGATATATTTTCAATTCCGGAAAGCTCCTGTGAAATTGAATCCAGGTGTTTCAGGACAGCATCTATGGATCCCCCATATTTACGTTTTAGCCTCTGAAGAGTGTCGATCCTATCTTCAACGACTTCTAGACGCTTTTCATCAACTTGTATGGTTTTAAGATATGTTCTTAAATTTTCAACCATATCTTCGAGATTAAATGTAACGCCTGCCACACTTTCAGCTTTTTCAGTGAGCAGTGGATCTATCCTGCCACCCTTTTCAAGATTCTTTTTAATCTCAATCAGTCGTTCAACAATTGAACCCTGGGTTGAGTATAATTCTCCAATACTTCCGTTTACAATCTGGTAGAGCGTCTCACTGTTTTTAAGGATGGTGCGTTCTTTCTCCAGGTTGGTATCTTCCTCTAAAGAGATTGAAGCCTCTGTAATTTCCTTTTTCTGGAAATCCAGCAATTCAATGCGCTCAGCCTGTTTTTCTTTTGTTGAAATAAGATCGTTAAGCTTTTCTATTAGAGGGATTATTTTATGATAGCATTTGGATACCTCCCCCCGCTGGGATACCAGGCCACCGAACTGATCGAGAATCAAAAGATGCTGGTCTTCTTTTAAAAGTCCCTGATGTGCATGCTGGCCTGAGATACTTGCAAGATTTTCCGTTATTGAATTTAAAATGTGCATGGTAGATAGACGGCCGTTGATGTATATCCTGTTATTGTCATTTCTGGATATAAGCCTTCTGACCAGGAGTCCTTCAGATGCATCGTAGCCAAGTTGCTCCATGATGTTTGCCACATCGCTTTTAGGGGTAATTTGAAATAAGGCTTCGAGTTCCGCAGCTTCAGCCCCTGTGCGGATGAGTGTTGCGTTTGCGCGGCTACCTAAAAGAAGATTAACCGCGTTTAATATGATGGATTTGCCTGCACCGGTCTCACCGCTGAGTACAGTCAGATCGTCTGAAAAGGTGATATTTAAATCATCAATGATGGCAAAATTTCGGATGGTGAGTTCTTGAAGCATATAATCCTGAAATGAAATGTATTGCTAAATATAATACAGTTTATAAACCTAATTAATTCGTTTTTAGGCTTTAACCTTGAATCTTTAAGCCGTGAACATTTACCATAATGTTCACTCTTTGTAAAGTTTCATTTCGGATAACCGGTGATTTCGCGGATGCGTTCATAGAATGGTTTTAGGCGTTTATACATCTTTTTATATATATGGTGGTAAAGTTCACTGTAAAGCTGGTGTTTTTTCACATCCGGCTCAAAAACTTCCCCTACACGGGTCATAGATTTAACAGCGGATTCAAAATCCTTGTGCAGTCCAAGACCCACCGCCGCATCTATGGACGCTCCCAACCCCGAAGTTTCATAAATGTGCGGTCTGACGGTGGGCAAACCGAAAATATCGGCCGTAAGCTGCATGGCGCTTTTGCTTTGACTCCCACCTCCTGAAACCTTGAGACTTGTTATCGGTATACCTGTTCGTTTTTCTATGCGCTCTTTCCCCTCCCTGAGGGCATAGGCCAGTCCTTCCAGAATCGATCTGTAAAGATGTGCACGGGTGTGAACATCACCGAAACCTATTATTGCTCCCTTAGCTTCAGGGCCTGGATGTTTTAGACCTGGCGACCAGAAAGGCTGAAGCATAAGGCCCATGGAACCAGGAGGAATTTTCTCAAGTAGTTTTTCAAAAAGTTCTTCTGCTTCCATTCCCTGTTTTTCGGCCTCACGCTGTTCTTTATGTCCGAATTCTTCTTTAAACCAGCTTACCATCCAGTATCCGCGGTAAATTTCTACCTCAATGGTATGATAATTTGGCACGGCAGACGGATACGGGGGAAGAAGGGGAATGGCTTCAATATATTTCTTGCTGGTAACATTAATGGTTGCGGTTGTTCCATAGCTCAGACAGCCGACTGATGGATCTATACTTCCTGAGCCTATTACTTCGCAGGCTTTGTCGGCAGCAGCAGCTATCAGGGGTAGACCTTCAGGAAGCCCAGTCTCTGAAGCCGCTTTTTTATTGATAGTTCCAAGTGTCTTTCCCGGTGGGATCAAATCAGGCAACATGCTTCTGACAACAGGCAGTACCTGCCATTTCCAGTCTCGATCCGAAGCCCAGCACAGCTTTTTGTAATTAAAAGGGATATATCCCACCTGGCACCCGATGGAGTCGACGAATTTCCCGGTGAGCCTGTATGTCAAATAACCGGAAAGGAACAAATATTTATGAGTGTTCTGCCACAGGTCGGGCTGATACGTTTTTATCCAGTTGGCTTCGGCTTCTGCCTGAAAGTAAGCGATTGTATCGGTTAAAAAGGCGAGTTTGAAAAGAAAACCCCAGGGGCCTCCAAGAGGCCGAAGCCCGTAAGTTTTGCGTTGATCCAGCCATATCATGGCAGGACGAAGAGGTTTTCCATTCTTGCCAACGTTAATGACAGTAGACCGCTGTGTGGTAATTGCAACGCCTGCTATTCGCTCTCTATAATTCTTTTTCTGATGCCACAGTCCTTGACAGGCCTGGCAAAGAGCCTGCCAGAAAACTTCCGGGTCCTGTTCCGCCCACCCTGGCTGATCAGAATAATAAGGAGCAAAGACAGCGATTTCCTTTGCCACGATTCGGCCTTTGAGGTCAAAAATAATAGCTTTAATACTTTGGGTACCATTGTCAATGGCCAGTAAAAGATCTTTATGGTTCATACTTCACCTGCAGTGATACGCTAATGAATCGGTTCGTTTTTCATTTTGGCAGAATATTTTTTAAAAACGCTTTCAATTTATTAACTGAGAAAATCCTGGGTTCATGGGGACGTGCGGCATATTTAACCGCAGGAGCATAACAACGTTCCCATTTTTCAATATACATCTTTATTTCTTTTCTCCAGCGTCGATTATTCCAGGGTAAAGATTTTTTACAAAGCTTTCTGATTCGTTTAAGATACGCTTTTCCACCTTGTGGTGTCAACAACCCTATTCGCAGGCGTCTTAAAAGAAGATCGTCAAGATGTTTGATTTGTTCATGTTTTGCCGAAAATGGCAATTCCGCCCATAGAGTGTGTGTGCCAGGAATATACGAAAGATCTTTGGCTGCGGCGCTTTTAACCAGCTTATCTGCATTTTTACCGTATCGGCCATAAAGGCGACGCCAGTTGTCTTCGGACAGGCCGTAATCCATTTCAGGTTGATTCGGCACTTCGGAAAATTCAGGCGCGTTCGGCCCTTTTATTTTATTTAAGCCAAGAAAAGGTTTTACGGCCTTTAAAGCATCCAGTGCCGACCGCCTGAATGTGGTCAGCTTTCCACCTGTGATTGTGACAAGACCCTTATCTTTCCAGACAATATGTTCACGAGACTCCTCAGATGGTGAAAGGTTGCCCTTGCTGAGTATTGGGCGGATGCCCGCAAATGTTGAAATACAGTCCTTTAATGAAATATCGACGGTCGGAAACATGGTAGTAAATGCATCCATCAGGTAGTCAATTTCTTCTTTGCTGATAATTGGCTCTTTTGAAAGGGCTTCATAATGATCCACATCAGTAGTACCAAGAAGTATCGCTCCTTCCCAGGGAACAACAAATACAGGCCGGTGATCCACCGGGTGGATAAAACTGACCGCATGCGTTAGATGCAGCAGACTGCCTGGAAACAGAAGATGGCTTCCCCGTAAAGGACGCAGGTGAAGTTTCGTTTTCGGTGACGGATGAAGCTCTTCAGCCCAGGATCCTGCAGCGTTAATCACTGCCGGCGTTGACAGGTTTTTCACATAGAGGCTTTCCGTATTTTTTGCGACAATGCCCACCACTTCCTCTTTGACGTTACGGTTTATTTTGATGGCGCTGGTATAATTTAAAGCGCTGCCGCCTAATTCGACAGCCTCATTTATCAGGCGAAGAACAAGACGGGCATCATCGACCTGTGCGTCGTAAAAAAGAAATCCGCCTAAAAGCGCTTCTTGTTTAATCTGCGGGATGAGAGGAGTGAATTTTTTTGCTTCATAGTATTGATGCTGTTTTTCCCTGGCGATCATGTCATATACTGAAAGGCCTACACTAAGAATTTTTTTCCCGGGCTTTTGATTTTCATACACAGGCATCAGAAAACCTAAAGATTCCACCAAACCGGGTGCGCTGTTAAGCAAATACTCTCGTTCATTAACAGAAGCCCGGGTTAGCAAAAAACGCTTTTCCTTAAGATAGCGCAAACCACCATGGATTAATTTGGAAGACCGGCTGGAAGTTCCCCACGCAAAGTCTTTTCTTTCTAACAGGAGAACATCCAATCCCATTTTCACTGCCTCCCGAAAGACTCCCGCCCCGGTTACTCCACCGCCGATAATGATGAGGTCCCAGTTTTTTTTTATCTGTTCTAGTTTCATGTTTTTTCCTTGAGGTTTTTAACTTCATTCCAGATGATAATGCTTTCTTTCATCGCTTTTCGAACTGTTTCCTCAAGGCCTTTGCCACCTTGAGAGATTGCATCCATAAGGTCAATATAGTATATTCGGGAAGCCTTACGTGCTCTTTCAAGACTGAAATAGTGAAATGCCATGGTTGAGAAAACAGATGCAAAATCATTGAAAATCAGGGTATATATGGGATTACAGGAGTGCTCGGACATAAGAAGTTGCAATTTCCAGTCATAGGTTGCAAAAGAATTTGCATCATCATCAAGATTGTCCCCCAGAGCCAAATATTTTAAAAGGGTTTTGGCTGATTTCTCAGCAGACAACCGGGCAATAGCAGGAAGCAGTGCACATCTTACTTCAAGGAGATGGGTGATAAATCCATTGGGCAAAAATTTGCTATACTTTGCCATGCTGGCAAGAAGCCTCAACCCGCCATTTTTCCAGTAATCATTGATTAGGGTCGGTTTTCCCTGCCGTATTTTTATCCATCCTTCACCGGCGAGGCGCTGTAAGGTTTCACGCAATGTCGGTCTGGTCACACCCATTTGTGCGGCAAGGTCTCTTTCATTAGGCAGGGTAGTTCCCGGCGGGTATTTCCCGTTTAATATAGATGTCAGTAATTTATGCTCAACATGTTGCGCCGGACGAATGAGCGAGTTTCTTTTATTGTTCATATTTTTCTTTCCTTTTTCTTTAATAACTGGTAAGAGGTCATACCAGTTAAAAATAAATTTGTCAATTATTTTTGATAAATTTATGAAAAAATGGTTTCATGCTTTTTACCAAACAATATAACTAAGGGGGAAAAAATGTCTGACAGCAAAAGCTTTTATCCAAAGTGGACGGATACACCTCCAGAGCCGGGAACATACAGATCTATATTTAAATGGGGTGATCCAAACAGATTTAAGCACCCCAATCAAAGGCTGTATGAAATGATAAAAGAGAAATTTCACATGGCCGATACGGATTTTTATGAAAAGAAAAACCAGGGAAATAAAAAGGTTCGTATAGATAAGCCGGTTATGCTCGACCAGGGGCATATAAATGCACTAACAAGTTTTGTGGGAAAAGAAAATCTATCTTCTGATGATTATTCACGGGTAAAATATGGAAGCGGAAAGACAACGGAAGAAGCCATGAGATTAAGAAAAGGAATCTGCCAGGACGTTGCGGATTTCGTCATGCATCCGCGCAGCAAACAGGATGTGCAAAAGATTGTGACATACTGCCACCAGCATAAGATACCGGTTTATGTCTATGGCGGGGGCTCCAGTGTAAATTTTGGCTTCAAACCGGTTAGAGGCGGCGTTATGCTGGTAATGAATACGCATATGAACCGAGTTCTTGAGTTTAATGAAGAAAACCAGACGATTACCGTTGAACCGGGTATGATGGGACCGGATTATGAAAAAGCACTTAATGATGCGCCGAATCTGTTTAATGCAAAAAGAAAGTATACAGGCGGTCATTTCCCCCAGTCCTTTGAATATTCTTCTGTCGGTGGTTGGATAGTCACCCTTGGTTCAGGGCAGGAGTCTTCATACTACGGGGATATGTATGACATTGTGCTGAGCCAGGAATATGTGACACCGGCAGGAACGTTAAAAACTTTGGATTATCCGGGAACCGCCACAGGACCAAAAGTAAATGACATCATGAAAGGGAGTGAGGGATCTTACGGTATCCTGGTCGGTGCAACTTGTAAAATTTTCAGATACAAGCCTGAGAACAGGCAAAGGTTTGCTTTTATTTTCCCGTCCTGGGAAAAAACCGTTTATGCGGCACGGGAAATATCCCAGGGAGAGTTCGGCATGCCGGCCGTTTTAAGGATTTCCGATCCTGAGGAGACCAATGCAGTGTTAAAACTTTATGGTGTAGAAGGGACTGTCATCGACAAGATTATGAATTTTCGTGGTTTCAAACCAAACAGGCGCTGTCTTTTCATGGGATTTTCCCAGGGTGAAAAAGGATTTACAAAGAATCTGAAAAAAAAAGTCAAAAAAATCTGTAAAAATTACGGGGCCATGTATATCACCGGATACCCGGTAAAAAAATGGGAATATGGAAGATACACGGATCCTTATATGAGAGAGGATTTAAATGATTTTGGCATCATGATAGATACTTTGGAATCGGCGGTGACCTGGGATAATCTTCACAATTTGTATCAGGGCGTAAGGGCTTTTATAAAACAACGTCCCAAAACCATATGCATGACCCACGGATCTCATTTTTATCCCCAGGGGACGAATCTTTATTTTATATTTATCGCAAAAATGGATGATCTTAAAGAATATAAAGAGTTTCATAAAGGTATTATAGAACTGATAGTCAGCCGCGGTGGATCATTGAGCCATCACCACGGTGTGGGCAGGATGTTTGCTCCATGGATGGAAGATCATCTGGGAAAAGCCCAGATGGATGTTTTGCGCTGCCTGAAAAAACACTTTGATCCCAATAACATCATGAATCCGGGCGGGACGTTGGGCCTGGACATATAAGGTAGTTGTCCACAGCTTGGAATTTGAAAGTAGAAATTTGTAGGAGATGAAACGAGTTTACGAACTGAATGTATACCAACCGGCTAAAGCGTTATCTGAGTCAAAAGCGACCGAATATAAAGAAATAGTTGAAAACTCCGCCCAAACTTGAATGCGTTCATCCACAGCACAAAAGCATGAAAGCCAAATATCCAATTTCTATTTTCTAATTTCAGTCCTCGGTGAACGCTTATTATATGATTGTACTTGTTTTCCCATTAATTCTGCGTTTTACATTATCTTTCAATCGCTTTGATTTCAAATTGATAACCGTATAGCCATATTTTAGATTCTTTTCCACAAGATCCGGATAATTTTTAAGGCTTCTTCTAATTTTCCCACCGTTGGATGTCACCTTTCTTAGCATGTTAATCTCTTTTCCGATTACTTTGTTCTTTTTTTTCTTTATAGCGTCAAGAAAGGCTTTTCTATTGTGTTTGCACCGGGCATAACTGACAACTTTGCCTAAATAAACCAGGGTGTGACCATCGCTTCCGCCTGCGATTGCTTTGTTAAGATTAAAACCGAGCAGGGCGCATTTTAAGTTTGATTTTTTAAGATTGCCTGAATTAATCACTTCAACACCGTCAATCAATTTAAACAATTGGTCCAGTCTCTCTTCCGGAAAATAATCGTTGCAAATTCCTGTAAAAACAGGAGAATAAGGATGAGGAAAAACAGTAACCGTCTTAAATCCTCTGGCACGTTCTATTATTTCTTCCATTTTCAGAGAGATTGAGCTCATAACCGTGTCGCCAAGAAATGGTTTCACATCATTTTCATAAAATCGTTTCAAGCTTTTAACATCATAAAAGTAGACAAGGATATGAGTCCCTTCTTTGGATGTTATTTCTATACCCGGAATGCTCAAAATGTCTTTATATGAATCGATTTCAACAGCCCCTTTGATTTCATTATGGTCTGTGATAGCGACTCCTATGTTAAGTTCTTTGGCCTGTTTAGCGATTTCAGCAATTGAGTTGTTTCCATCAGAATAAAGGGTGTGAAAATGAAGATCTACAACCGTATATTGACTGATAAGCTCAGGAAGATTTGGTTTTTTAAACTGGATTCTATTGGTCGTGTCCATTAATAATTCTCCGGCAGAGGTTGAAGTCTCGCAAGAAATAATCGCAGCAGCTTATATTTTTAGGTGGAGACCATGACGATGTCTTGCATAATATCGGTAAAACAATCAAAAAACTTTAGCCCCTGCATCTGGATAAAAATTGCGGGGCAACTATTTTTATAATACAAATCATCGCGTTAAGTAAAATGTGTTATTAAACCATAATATCCATATGGTAAAAAAGGATGAAAATCGATTTTATCTCATCGATTCTCATCCTCCGGTTCATACAAAACTCGACTAGTATAACACACTTTTAACTATTTTACTATTCTTAATACATTTGTTTTCTTTTTTAGCTTTTTCCATAATTCCTTTATGATAATTAAAGGGGCATCCTCTTCGATAAACCTGCCGGTTTCTGAAAGAAATCTGCAGGATTTCAAAAGATCTTTGTTTTCTTCTCCCAATCTAAACGTATCTTTTATGTTTTTGCCAAGGGACATTCTTAGATCGGCCAGCTTATCTTCGGGCATGTTAACGAGTCTAGTCTTATCCTTAAAGGAAAGTTCGGATAGGAGCAAATTGACTGCCCGGTCAACTGTCCGGGGCAGGTTGGGAGTGGATAAACTACGTTTGTTAACCGCAGAAAACAAATCAGGCATCGAGACATCTATAATATCAAGATGAAATACCGTTTCAAGGATATCGCAGACAGCTTTATATATTTTTGGGTCATTGCTTTCTCTTGGGCCTGCGATGTTCAATACTTCAATTTTATAAGTTTCAATCCAGTTTTTGATCTGCTCAGCGGCCTTAAAAGCAATCGTTTTATTAAGGTCGATATGGAGACATGGCCGATCATTTTTTTTAGCAGTTATTCTGGTTAATTCTGAACCACCGCTGAGTTTTCCGTGTGACAGAATAAGCGTGCCGTCAGAAGCAATCACATTTTTATAGGTCCTTTTTGAGTAACTTCTGTCAGGCAATTCCTGCAATAGATATTTGTCAGGCAAAGGCCCCTTTTCAGTTTTACGACCTTTGGGCAACCAGCCTCCATAAGGAATGCCCAGTTTTATGGCTAAATCAATCGCTGCCTGGTCAGCTCCTGTTTGACCCCCTGAGATTATCTTTTTAATCATTAATTTCCCGATAGAAATCTGGACAAAGAATTTTAATTTACCTGTATATAATAATACTTTTATAGTGATTAAGCAACATAAAGATTTGTGGTAAACGTCCACGGCTTAAAACTTGTTGGAGCGTAGCGAAGATCCCGTCTTTGTTGAAAGGAAAGTGGGGAAATTGCTAAGTGGAGATTCGAAAAATTTGAAGAAACCTGATCGTGGTTGTAAAAACTTCTCAAAAGAAAGGTTTTATATGAGTCAAACGCTGCAGAATAAAGAGCAATAATTGAAGAACATCGTCCAAAATTGATTGCGTTCATCCACAGTATAAAAGTATGAAGACCAAATTTCCAATTTCTATTTTCTAATTTCACCGTTCTGTGAACGGTAGCAAAATCACCTGCTCCCTTTTAAACCAAAATGGGTTGAGTTTGGCGGAAAGATTATTTATGTTTGATGACGTCTAAAAAGGCATCTGCCGTGCTGCATTGATTTTTTTAAAACTCGACATACTATATGTATAGTCTTATAGTTTGGCTACACCTTTAATATATGGATTTTTGCGACGCTATCAAGCGCTTATCAGACTTCTTTTTACTAATTCATCCATGTTAAGGTATATTTATAATGAATCAACAACGAAAATCGATCCTGTGCCCCAACTGCAGAAAGCTGATCAGTTCAGATGAACCAAAATGTCCTTATTGTAATATCAGCAGACCCGGCTCATGGCGGACGAATAATTTTTTAACCACAGGGCTGCTGAATACAGATAAGCTCATCAGAATGATTATATATGTCAATGTCGGGATGTATGTCATTTCTCTTTTATTCAATCCACTCTTAACCAGTTTTTCTCTCAACCCTTTTAGTTTTTTATCTCCGGACAATAAAAGCCTTTTACTTTTGGGCGCAACCGGAACTTACCCGGTTGACCGTCTTGATCGCTGGTGGACACTTATTTCGGCAAATTATCTTCACGGAGGTATCCTTCATATTCTTTTTAATATGTTTGCCTTCAAACAGCTGGCTCCACTGGTTACCCGGGAATTCGGTATCAGCCGCATGTTTATCATTTATACGGCAGGTGGAGTCATCGGTTTTTGGATATCCTGTGTTTTTAATGTGTTATTTACTATCGGTGCCTCTGCATCGATATGTGGTTTGATCGGAGCCATGCTTTTTTATGGCAAAAGCAGGGGCGGAGTATATGGACAGGCCATTTACCGGCAGGTTGTTGGATGGATTATCGGACTTTTTCTTTTCGGTTTTCTTATTCCGGGTATAAACAACTGGGGACATGGTGGTGGAATTATAGCCGGTATACTTTTTGGCTATATTCTGGGTTATCAGGAGAAAAAACCCGAACGCTCTATTCATAAAAAAATAGCTGTTATCTGTATTATTGCTACTGTCACAGTTTTAGGATGGGCTATTGTATCAGGTGTTTACTACCGGTTTCAGTAAAATTGTTGTAGTCGTTTACTGCTTAAAACTTGAAATTGGAAAGTAGAAATTTGTAGGAATTGGAACATGTTTTTGA
>CAJHXW010000232.1_pt1 | contig 21712 bp, 16 predicted proteins | sample 9198581 | NCBI WGS metagenome assembly CAJHXW01 (sample SAMEA7708328, study PRJEB35096) | sediment metagenome | biome: marine neritic benthic zone biome [ENVO:01000025]; feature: sediment [ENVO:00002007]; material: shallow marine sediment [ENVO:03000034] sea grass bed [ENVO_01000059] ...
CCAGTTTAGCTACTGACTCTATATGGTATGTATGGGGAAACATATCAACAGGTTGGACCTTAATAACACGGTATATATCTTTCATCATGAATATATCTCTTGCCTGGGTCGCGGGATTGCATGAAACATAAACAATCCTGTCTGGCTCCATATCAATGATCTGCCTGACAACATCTTTGTGCATCCCCGATCTGGGTGGATCTATAATCATAACATCAGGTCGCTTTTTAATCTTTTCCAGGCAGTCTTTAATATTGCCACAGATAAAACGGCAATTTGAGATATTATTATTTTCGCAGTTGTTTTCAGCATCCTTTACAGCACTTTCGATGATTTCGATTCCGATTACCTCTTTTGCAGAATCTGAAATACAAATCGGAATAGTGCCTGTACCGCTGTATAGATCGACCACAGTTTCTTTACCGGTAAGTTCCGCAAATCTTTTTACAGTTTCATATAGACGCTTTGCTCCCCATGTGTTGGTCTGAAAAAAAGAGTTTGCTGAGATCTCAAACTCATAGGGGCCTATTTTATCCTTTATATGGGATGAGCCTGCAAGACATATTTCATATTCGCCGATAGCTATTCCCGCCGGTTTTGATGTGATGTTGTTTACTACAGATGTTATATTCGGATATTTTTTAATCAAAAGGTCAGCAAAGGGCTTAAGCTCTGTCCTGTTTTCGTCAGCTGTTATGATATTGACCATCCAATGATCATAAAAAGCCGAATGCCTTAACATAAGAAAACGCCAGAATCCCACATGGCTGCGAAGCCCATAAACAGGAAGGTCGGAATTTTTTATAAAGGTTCTGACATCATCAACAATGAAGTTGCCAAGGTCAGGCTGAAGCAGGCATTTTTTGATGTCAAGTACCTTATAAAAAGTTCCCGGCACATGAAGACCGATGGCAAATCCGGTTTCCGCGTTTGTACCCATCTCATTTGGTAGAAGCCATCTTTTATCGCTTAAGGAAAACTCCATTTTATTTCTGTAGCCGAAAATTAGTTCAGAAGGGATGGTCGGGTGAACAACGGTGTCTTCGACAAAGCCGATATGCTTAAGAGAATCCGTCACATGCTTTTGTTTGTAGGAAATCTGTTGTTCATATTTTAAAAACTGCCACTTGCAGCCCCCGCAGATGCCGCTGTAATCACAGGGAGGATTTATCCTGTATGGTGAAGGCTGATGAAGTTTTAGAATGCGGCCATTGGCAAAATTTTTCTTTTTTTTAACTATTTGGATTGAGACATGATCTAACGGTATGGCCTGATCCACAAAAACAGCAAAGCCGTCCACACGTGCAATGCCTTTGCCGCCAAAGGCCATATCTGTGATCTCAAGATCAATAATTTGTCCTTTTTTAATTGTCATTATTTTAAATCTTGTTTATTTAGTAAGAAGTTTTTAAATACGACAAACTAAAGATGAAATCAATCTGTAAAAAAATTAGTTTTTTATCCGATAATTTCCTGCTCAGAGGAATGCTCCATATACCGGACGTTGAGAAAGGTCCCGTTGTTATAGGATCGCACGGTCTTTTAAGCAGCGGCAATTCTCCAAAACAAATCGAGCTGGCACGAAGATGCAATGATTTTGGAATTACATTTTTCAGGTTTGACCATCGTGGTTGTGGGGAAAGCGAAGGAGTTTTTAAAGAAGTCACTTCACTTGATGCCAGGTGCAACGATATTCTAAATGCCGTTGAAACAATTCGCAGTCAGAATTATGTTGGCAGTAGAATAGGGCTCTTTGGAAGCAGCATGGGAGGGGCGGCATGTATATCAGCGGCAGGCATAATTAAAATAGATTCTATAGTTGTCAATGCAGCCCCTTTAAGAAGCCACACGATAAAAAGATCGGGCGATAAAGAGGATAAACTAGAATATAAAAGACTCACCTTTGACATATCAGACAAGCTTTGTGGAATTGATAATATACTCATTTTTCACGGAGATGCCGACAAAGTGGTCCCATTTTCCAATGCACTTGAACTATTTGATAAGTCAGGGAATGTTAAAAAGCTAATCATACAGGAAAACGGAGATCATTTGATGAGTAACAAGGCTCATCAAAAAGAGTTTCTTCGTGAAGCAGGATTATGGTTTAAAAACGGATTACTTGCCACAAAGCCAAAAAAGCGGGAAGGATAGGGTTTTGGGTTCTTCTCCCAACGAGTTGATGGTCGAGGAGTTTTTCTTAAAAGGCATTTTTGTTAAACAGATGGCGTTTTAATGATCACCATCGGTCCGCCTGGGAAATAGCCCAGTTGCCCTGCGATACTTAACAAATTTTTGCAGTACCCCATGGCCGCCCCCTATGTTTTGCGTAAATTCAGAAAGGCTGAGACGATCATCGTCTCCGTGGGAGTGCGTCTACTGGGGCTGGTTCAAATCTAATCACAATGAGATAGCTGCCCTAGGTCATTCCCCGATAATATTGTTAAATATCGCAACGGGCAATTGGGCTATTTCTCAGGCGGACAGAGCCGAGATTGAAAACTCTCCAATTCCTCAGCTAATTGGCAGATGATCCGGTTTTATTAAGGATTTAGCAGCTCTTTTCGTAAAACATCGAGAGCGGTCATTGCAAAAATTTTTTTATTCATCAGGCGGTTGAAAGACGAAAAATAAAAGCGGTGTGCCAGGGCAGTTGCAGGAGTCGCTATGCCGATACAGACTGTTCCAACAGGCTTGTTTTTACTTCCGCCGTCCGGACCCGCAATACCTGTGGTTGAAAGACCGTAAGTTGCTCCGGAAATACGTTTGGCACCTTTTGCCATCTCTTTTGCTGTCTCTTCATGTACGGCACCGTTTTTTTCCAGTGTAGAAGGGGAAACGCCAAGAACTTTTATTTTGGATCTATTTGAATAGGTGACTCCGGAAAAGAGGAAAAAATCCGAACTGCCCGGCACATTTGTAAACAAGTGGGATATAAGCCCGCCTGTACAACTTTCAGCGACCGCTATTGTTGCATTTTTTTCAACAAGAAGATCACCGACAACCCTTTCCATGGAGCTGCCATTAACTGAAAGAATTTTTTCACCAATTTTTTCTGATATCCAACCAGATGCTTTGTCCAATAATTCATTAAGATCATTTTCATCTTCTCCGGTTCCGTAAAGTTTTACCTGAATAACCGGAAAGTTCGCACGCAGACCCAGTTTCAATTCTTTAAAAAGATCAGAAAAACCATCAAGTTTCTCATTTACGGCTGCTTCCGTGAGGCCGAAGGTAGGGATCATCCTGTTTTTGCAATAAGCTTTGGTTTTTCCCTGAAGTTTTTTAATGTGAGGCAATACTTTTTCAGAAAGCATTTTTCGCATCTCAGGAGGGACTCCGGGAAGAAAGAAAAACAGGCATTTATTTATTTTTAAAGAAAACCCAGGAGCTGAACCAACTGGATTAAATAAGCATTCAGAGCCGTAAGGCAAAAGGGACTGCTTTTTATTTGATGAAGTAAAAAGGCGTTTTCGGGTTTTAAAAAAATTTTCAACAGAGCTTAAAGCCTTTTTATTTAAAACGAGTTCTACTTTGGCAGCCTTTGCCGCTGACTCAGAAGTTAAATCATCTGATGTGGGCCCAAGACCGCCTGTTACAACACATATATCGGTACGGTTGCCTATTTCCCTCAGGATGTCTGTAAGGATATTCGGATCATCTCCGACACAACTGTGTCTGACAACTGATATACCTATTTCTTCAAGCCTTTGTGAAATATGAGCCGAGTTACTGTCAACGAGAGCTCCAGACCTTATTTCATCACCTGTTGCAAGAATTTCCGCTTTCATTATCCGGTTTGTTAGTCCTAGGTATCTGTTATTTTTCCGGCGGTGCTAATACAAACATGGATGGAGAAACAGCTGCATCAGCCATGTACCTTTCGATATCCAGTGTAAAACCGCTACCGTCATCATTTGAAATGACCAGCTTTAAAGGCACATGATAGCCTTTAATATATTGCATTGTTTTAAATGTTGCACGATATTTAAGAGAGCCGTCCGGGTTAAATATCTCAATTTTTTGGATATCTGATTTGTTGTCATTCAGGTATATTTTTTCCATGACACCCCGCCATCTTTTTTTTAATACAAGGATATAGCCTTTATTTAATGTATTTTTTATTAAATTGGCAGATGTGTAATTGTATATCGGTATACGACCGGATAAAAGTGAAACGACATCGCTAGATCGAATCGGGATTGATACCAGTCGATCAAGACGGGCATCGGTTGAACGGATTTTTTTAAAAACCGGCGGTTTGGTGGTTAAATCGAGATAGTAAAGAAAATTTCCGTCAGTTGAAAATTTTATTGCAGGATGTCTGGAAACGAGAACAACAATTCGAAGACTTGACGGGTCAGCACCTGCCCATGCAATACGCTCATTAATTCTCTGGTTAGAATTGTGCCACAGCTTTATTGTGCCTATACCCTTAAAAGTTTTTAAGTTTTGATTTTTATTGTTTATAGATGATAGCAGATTTACAGCTTCAACATGATCTGAAGATTTTTTAGTTATCCTGCCGGTTAAGTTTGCACATGAAGAGAAAAGAAAAAAGGCGGCAACAAGGGAAAATATTAAACTTAGAAATTTCATTATATACTTAAGAATTATTCAGTGATTCCAATTACGATTTATCCGGGTTATGGTTTTTCCCCTGTCAGGTTTTTAATTTTTTTTTCAAGTTGGATTTTGTCTTTTTTCTTATTTTTTAGGGACCGTTTGTAGAATTTTAAAGCATTTACCCGGTCATTTGTTTTATGATAAGCATCTCCGAGATGTTCCAGCATAATTGGATCATCGGGGACCAGTTCCACTGCCTTTTTAAGGAGATTTAGCGCTTCGACAAACAGTCCCTTTTTGAAGTAGACCCATCCCAGGCTGTCGGTAATGTATCCGTCATCGGGTTTATGCTTTAATGCTTCTTTAATCAAGTGCTCAGCTTCGTCAAGATTTATTCCCAAATCCGCATATGTATAACCCAGATAATTCAATGCATTTGCATGCTTCGGATTAAGCTCAATCACAGCTTTCATTGTTTTGATGGAATCTTCTTTTTTGTTCCATTTATCATAAACAACGCCTAGGCGAAAAAGGAATTTTTCCTCGCTGGGGGAAATCTCAATGGCTTTTTTTAGGGCCGTAACGGCATCTTTAAACTTTTCCATATCTTCATAAAACATAGAAAGATAATAAAACAATTCAGGATCATCTGGTGTCGTATTAATTGCTTCCTTCAAATGATTGATTGCATTTTTCATATCTCCTTTTTCCTGGTACAGGTAAGATATATGCACGATTGCATCCTGGTAAAACCTGGAGCCGGGTTTTACCTTTTTAAAGTGCAGCATTGCTTTATCATTATCCTTTTTGCCATAGAGGGCCATACCTGCAACATGATGTATGTCCGAGCTTTCCGGAGCACCTTTTAGCATACCCTTAAGAATGGTGATTGCGGCGTTGTATTTCTTTTTATCTATATAAAGTTGTAATATGTTTAATATTATTGCAAATTTGGATTTGCTCCTTTGACCCAGATCGATAAAGAGTTTTTCCGCATCTCGGATTTTTCCTCTTTCATGGTAATAGTTCCCAAGTTCAAAGGCTGCCCGGACATTATTCGGATTTTTTTCAAGGATATCTTTATAAATTTTATAAATTTTTTCAGGATTTTGCTTTTTCCCCTGGGCACGGTAAATATTTAACAACTCAAATCTTGGCTCTGCCAGCTCCGGTTGTAGAGCGATGGCCTTTTTAAGCTGTTTTTCAGCATCCTTATAATTGCCCTTCTGTGAATGAATTTTCCCCAGGAAAAATCGGCCTGGATATGAGGCAGGAAAATGATGAACGAGTTGTCTGAAAACATTGAGCGCCTCAGACATTTCATCATCCTTTATATATAATCCCCCAAGTATTAAATAAATATTTTCCCTGCTTTTATCAATTTCGATTACTTTTTGATAAATCTTTTTTACAGCCACAGTATTTTTCAGATTATGGTGAATTTTTCCCGAAAGAATAAGTGTCTCAACATCGTCAGGATTATTTTTGAGTATTTTATTTATAATAGCTAAAGCTTTATGCTTATTATTTTGCTGTGCATAGACCAAAGCGAGTTCTCTTTTAAGGAATAAAGATTCGGGATCAATTTTTATCGCTTTTTCAAGGTATTCTATTGCCTTTTCAAAATCACCTTTTTTGCGTGCAATCTGTGCTTTGGTGAAAAAGTAATAGCTGCTATCAGGCGTGTAGGAAGTAATCGGTTTTTTAAAGGATGGCTGAGTTTTTTTTTCAACAGATAAGCAACCTGAAAACAATGAAATGATTATTATCAAAATGGTAAATTTTACAATATTGTTTTTCATTTAAATATTATTCCTAGAAGAGGTTAAAAATTATTAGCCATGGGGACAAGCCTGAAAAAATATTTTATTACCAAAGCACAAAATACAAAAGAGATAAAATGAAGATCTCGTCAAGTAGTACAGTGATTAAGCACCTGAGGAGGAAAATAATTATGATTATTGCCAGTTGTTATAACTTTTCAAACCCTGAATGTCCAATTTTCAAGTGAATAATAGATATTATCTTTTATAACGAAGACTGAACAACTCAACTGCTTATCCATATGACAATATCTGAAGGTACTAATCGCCCTTGTTTTTTGGGTTGTTTTTGGTTTTTCCATCTTGATATGAAGCAAAATCGGGGATTTCTTTTTTAAAAAAGGCCCTGATTTTCTTTATAATATTTTTTTCCACCTGGCGAACTCGTTCTCTCGATATTCCATAACGATCTCCTATTTCCTGTAATGTAACAGGGCTGTCTGAAAAGATTCGAAGGTCGAATATTTCCATCTCCCTCGGGGTCATTTCTTTTCTGAATTCAGAAACTTTATTATGCAGAAGGGATTCTATTTGCTTTTTTGCGACCTGGTCTTCTATAGATTCAGAATCAGGAGTTATAAATTCGATTCTTTCTGTGTCAGATTCATCTTTGTAAGGTGCGTCCAGTGACAAATCCCAACCATCAAGCCTCTGGTCCATATCCACGATTTCTTTTTCTGAAACTCCCAGGTTTTGGGAAAGGAGCTTAGGCTTTGGATCAAAGCCCTGGTCAATCAGTTTCTGTTTTTCTTTTTTCAGCTTAAAAAATAATTTTCGCTGGCCCTGGGTGGTACCGATTTTAACAAGACGCCAGTTGTCCATAATAAATTTAAGGATATATGCTTTAATCCAGAAAGAGGCATAATAGGAAAACTTAACATTTTTGTAAGGATCGAACTTCCTGACCGCATGTATCAGGCCGATATTTCCTTCCTGAATAAGATCTAAAAGATTTTGCATCCATACTCTTTGAAAATCGAGGGCAATTTTTACAACGAGTCGTAAATTAGAGGTTACCAGAGTGTATGCTGCTTCTCTATCGCCTTGCTCCTGAACTTTTATGCCGTATTCCTTTTCCTGTTCTCGAGTAAGGAGGTTGTAGTTGCTTATCTCTGAAAGATAGCGCTGAAGGGGATCAAATTTTACAATAGCTTTATCAGCGTTTTCAGTAACTTTTTTCTGTTTTACGGTTTTTTTACTCATAGTCGGTTATACGTTTATTATAGACAGCCATGAAAAAATATGATAATTCGTCCAAGAATAAATGCGCCTGTAGCTCAGTTGGATAGAGCAACGGACTTCTAATCCGTAGGCCGCAGGTTCGAATCCTGCCAGGCGCACCAAAATAGAATGATATAATACCTGATAGGCAACTGCCAACTTCTTTTTTGTTTTCGGGCAGGATTCGAAACAAGTCGGCAGGTTGAGCCGAAGACGAAATCCCGCCGCAAAGCGGCGGGGCTCGAATCCTGCTCCCGCGAGGCGGGATTTCGCGCTGCTCAACAGGCGCACCAGAAAGTAATGAAACCTATTTTGTAAAGACAAAGTTTCACTGTTTTTTATCAAAGATATTATCAATAGCACATAAGACAAGAAAGGGTAAACCAATAATAAACTCAAAGATAAACCCTGAAATAATTAAAATGTAAATTGATGGCAGTTTTAGAACATAAAGAATAATTTTTTTATACATTCTAACATCTTTATATTAAAAAAAAACATTTTTAACAACACTAAATATAGAACTCGTCATTCACTTTATTAATGATTGTAAATCTTAATAGCATGGTAAAAAGTCTCACGCTTCTATTCAGCGGGACTTTGTACCGCATTTCATCATTATTCAACGTACGATAACCACTATTTATATTTATAAAAATTGTATACCCTATGATCCCGTTGCTCTTTTACGGGAGATTTTTCATTTTTGATTCAACCGACTCAATCGGACATTTTACGGCGCCATCAAGTTAAAGATACTTTAAAAAGGAAAGAAAGTTACAGGAATAAGGAATGGATTTAAAAAAGATAAACTTTGCCATGGATGATTTTGCTTTAATTATTATTGGCGCCGGGGCCTCTTTAATTTATTATTTTTTTGAAATAGCTGTTCATGCTGGTCAGAATATAAAAATATTGATAACCATCGGAATTATACTGGTGATAAGTATTTTCACTCAAATTTTATTAAACAATATTAAAAGGGCTCAAAAATCCTTGCAAGAAGCGAATAGAACGTTAGAAAATAAAGTTTCAGAGCGTACTGCTGAACTACAAAAGTCCGAAGCAAAATATCGAACGATTTTTGAAAATACCGGAGCTGCAATAATTATTGTTGAAGAGGATATGAAAATATCCCTTGCAAATACAGTATTTATCAACCTTTCAGGGTATGAACAGGATGAAATTGAAGGTCATTTGCCTTTGACCACATTTATCGGTGTTAAAAGTCGAAGAAAATTGTTAGAGAGCAAATCGTACTTTGGCGAAGCAGCAGATTCTCATATCATTGCAAAAAACTTTGAATGCAAATTCGTTGATAAGAATGAAATAAGTAAAGATATTCTTATTACATTAGCAAAAATTCCCGGGACACAAAAAAGTGTTGTTTCCATAACCGATGTTTCCGAGTTGAAAGACGCTGAAAAACAAATCTACCACCAGGCTTTTCATGACAGTCTTACCAATTTACCAAACAGGGCTTTATTTATTGAACACTTGACGATGGCCATCAAGAGGAGAAAAAGAAGTGAAAATTATTTTTTTGCTGTCATTTATCTGGACATCGACCGTTTTAAACTTATCAACGACAGTCTAGGCCATAATATTGGCGATCAACTTCTTGTTGAATTTGCAAGCAGAATACAGGATTTGCTGAGGGACATTGATACGCTGGCACGATTTGGGGGAGATGAGTTTGTCATACTCCTAGAAGATATAGAAGACGAAAACTATGCTGTGTTTATTGCGGAGAGACTCCAAAAGTCTTTAAAGTCACCTTTTGAAATAAGGGGCAATGATATTTATGCACCTGCAAGTTTTGGAATTGTTTTAAATACCAAGAGATATGACGATCCGGAAATCATCATACGTGATGCAGATGCTGCAATGTATCATGCAAAGGAAAAGGGAAGATCTCAATTTAAGATATTTGACAAGACCTTGCATGAAAACGCTTTAAATCTCCTTCAGATCGAAACAGATCTAAGAAAGGCAATAGCAAATAAAGAGTTTGACCTTTACTATCAGCCGATTGTTTCTTTAGATACCATATCAATCATAGGCTTTGAAGCCCTTATTCGATGGAATCATCCCACAAAGGGTCTGGTTTATCCGGATACATTTATTTCGGTTGCTGAGGAGACGGGCCTGATCATACCGATAGGCAGATGGGTTCTTAAAAAGGCCTGCAGGGATTTGCGAAGGTGGGATGAGCAGGTAAAAACCAAATTTCCGCTGTTTATGAGTGTTAATATTTCCAGCAAACAATTTCTAAGGCCAAGTCTGATTGATGATATTAAGGCAATTCTTGATGAAACGGGATTGTCACCGGACAAATTGAAACTGGAAATAACAGAGACGGCTCTCATGGAGGATGTTCATGAAACAATCCCTTTAATTCAAAGACTGAAAGATTTTGGTGTTCAAATTGTTATAGACGACTTTGGGACAGGATATTCTTCTATGAGTTACCTGCAGCAACTGCCCATTGATACCTTAAAGGTGGATCAAAGCTTTATTTCAAGAATTGAAAATAAAAGTGATAATGAAAATAAAAATATCGTCGAGACTATTATTACCCTGGCAAACAAACTAGATCTGAAAGTGGTTGCAGAGGGCGTGGAAACCAATAAGCAGCATTCGGTTCTTTCACAAATGAATTGCCACCTGGCCCAGGGGTATTTATTTTCGAGACCACTTAAAAAAGAAAAGATGGATGAACTGATCCAAAAAATTGAACAGTTTTCAAAGGCAGAACCCAACAAAAGATACAGCTTGAAAGATCTGTTGCTTCATTCCGCCACGAGTTTAAAAAAAGAGGTTCGTGGTTCATAGTTGACAGTTATCGTAGTTCCCATAAATATGTTCCGTTTTAAATGAGGAAACTGTTTGAGAGTATTTAAGATCGTTAAGAAAGAACTTGTGTGCCATATTTTCATTTTGTAAGTATTATTTCTGAGGCTTAAATCAATTATAATATTCTCGGTCTGATCTTTCTTTACGATCTCTTATATACGAGTTTTTCATCGTTTAAAACGGAATATATTTATGGCAAACAGCATAATGCGTCTATACCCGCCAAATTTGATTTTTTCAAATTAAATTCAATGAATACAATATCAGATATTAGAATATTTTCCCCTGATCAAAAAGCAGGTCAGCGCCTGATGGTCGGGTTTGAAGGAACGAAGTTAAGCAAAGAACTGATGTTTCTTATAGATACGATAAAGGTTGGGGGAGTCATTCTTTTTTCAGGGAACCTGAAGACACCGGATCAAATAAAGAACCTTTGCAGTTCTATTCAAGAGTATGCATTGTCAAAAAATCAGCCACCTTTGTTTATTTCCGTTGATCAGGAAGGAGGACAGGTGGCAAGGCTGAAGGAACCTTTCACTCAGTTTCCCGGTAACCCCGAGATGAAAGGAACCGGTGATGCAAAGCAATTTGCCAGGACAACTGCGAAAGAGCTGGGAGAGGTCGGAATAAACATGAACATGGCTCCTGTACTGGATGTGGCTCCGGAAAATATTCAGAGTATTATGGTTCAAAGGGCCTTTGGAAGCAATCCGGAATATGTATCAGACATGGGAATAAAGGTAATAGAACATCTTCAGCGAAGCGGTGTAATGGCTGTAGCAAAGCACTTTCCCGGCATAGGTCGTACAACATTAGATTCTCATCTTGAATTACCATCTCTTGAAACTAGTCTTTTAGACCTGAAATCCTTTGATCTTGTGCCCTTCGTATCCGCGGTTAATAGTGGTGTGGCCGGAATCATGCTATCTCATATACTTTATAAAAAGATTGATCCATTATGGCCGGCAAGCATGTCTTCGATTATCGTAAAAGAGCTGTTGCGGGATCGGTTGGGGTATGATGGAGTTGTGATGACAGACGATTTGGATATGGGGGCTATTGTAAAACATTATGATATTATAACAGCAGTCAAAAAGATACTTTCGGCAGAAATTGACATTATACTAATATGCCACAAGGGGCCAGATATTGAAAAAGGATTTAATGAGATACTAAAAAATATCACCGATTCGAAAGAAATGAAGGCAAAAGGAGAAATCTCTTTGAGGAGGATATTGAAACTGAAACAGCGGTATTTAAGCATGATGGCTAAGTAAAAAGGTTCATATACTGCGTTGTAGCCTTTTTCCAAGAACTCGACATACTATATGTATAGTCTCGTCCCTGGAAAAACGCTACGCCTTGTATATGAACCTTTTTACTTAGCCATCCGGCGTTTAAAGACTTCTTACGAAACCACCCAAATCGGATTTTTGCGACTTCATTTTTTTTAAGAGACTAAAGTATTTCTCGGGAATATACATCATCACTAATAGCTGACTTCTTTTCGTCAAGTAAATAATGGTAACCGGTTGCGGCGATCATTGCTGCATTATCTCCGCACAGATGGTAAGAAGGGATATGAACCACAATTCCTTTGCTTTTAGCATCATTGTCAACTTTATTTCTTAGCCTGTCATTTGCAGCCACTCCCCCGACTATGGCGATATGTTCACATTCCTTATCCATTGCAGCATTTATAATTTTGTATGATAATACATCAACGACCGCTTCCTGAAAGCTTGCAACGATATCTGGAATGGTTTTTTTATATTCATTTTTGTTCTTTATGATATATCGATTTACCGCTGTTTTTATTCCGCTGAAACTGAAATCAAAACCAGATTTATCCAAAAAAGATCTTGGAAACGAAATTTTTTCAGGGTTTCCTTTTTTAGCAAGTTTTCCGATAATCTCTCCACCAGGATATCCGAGTCCCAGCATCTTGGCAACTTTATCAAAGGCTTCGCCTGCAGCATCATCTCGTGTTCTGCCCATGAGTTCATTTTCCATATGAGATGTAACATAGTATATACTTGTATGGCCGCCGGATACAAGAAGTGCAGCAAAGGGAAACGCCGGGGGGTTGGGTTCTAAAAACACGGAATTTATGTGACCTTGAAGATGACTTACACCTATGCATGGAACGTTAAGGGCCATGGCATATGCTTTTGCAAAAGAAAAGCCTGCAAGCAGGGATCCGATGAGGCCAGGGCCTTGTGTTACTGCAACAGCATCAAGGTCTTTTAATAAAATGCCGGATTTTAAAATTGCTTTTTTTACGACCGGAACAATTGCTTCAATATGTTTTCTTGAGGCGAGTTCAGGTACTACGCCGCCATATGGGTGGTGTACGGCTATTTGAGATGATACTACTGATGATAATACTTTAGTACCGTCAACAACCACAGATGCCGCTGTTTCGTCACAGGATGTTTCAATGCCGAGAATATTCAAATGTCTAAACCAAACTACAATTTGCAGAGGTGAATTCAAAACCTCTTAGCCACAGAACCACTATACCATTTAATAATATCTCAAAGTTGAAAAACTGTATTGATCTTATATAAACAGATGAAGCAAAGCGACTTTTACAAATCATCAATCAGCAATCTTTTATGCACCCTCCGGGCGTTCAGCTTTGCGGTCGCTCATGTTTTGCATACGGGTGTGTGTTTGCTACTTTTTGCTATCCAGTCTAAAAAGCTTAATATGTTTTGGCGGATTTTATATGGCAGGGTTTTTTTAGCCTGTTTTTCCATTTTTACTTCAAATCCATCTGATAGAATTAGAGGAGCTCTTACATTCCGAAATGTTTCCTATAAGAAAAGCTTTTTCATTCATGGCCAGAAGGCGTTCTAAAATTTCCGTGGCACTCTGCTGCGGAACAACAGCGATCAGGCCGATTCCGTTATTAAATGTTCGCATCATTTCTGCATCTGAAATATTTCCTGACTCCTGCAGGAAAGAAAAAACAGGAGGTATATCCCAGCTTCCTTTCCGAATGACAACTTCACATGCCCTTGGTATAATACGAAGGATATTGTCTTCAATACCCCCACCTGTTATATGGGCGATACCGTGGACGGGTAGGTCCTTTATAATACTGTGAATGGTTTTCGAATAAATTTTTGTTGGGGTAAGAAGTTCTTCACCTATGGTTTTTCCAAGCTCAGGGATATGAGTCGAATAATCGAGTTTTAGTATGTCGTAGCAAATCTTTCTTACAAGAGAATATCCGTTGCTGTGAAGGCCGCTCGATGCAATACCTATCAATTTATCTCCTACACGGGTTCCCGAACCATCAAGTATTTTTGAATTATCTGCAATGCCGACAGTAAAACCGGCAAGGTCATATTCATTTTCCTTGTAGAATCCAGGCATTTCAGCTGTTTCTCCACCGATAAGAGCACATCCGGCCTGTCGGCAGCCTTCGCCAATTCCTTTTATGATTTCTGTGGCAAGCTTTGTATTTAATTTTCCCATTGAAAGATAGTCGAGAAAGAAAAGAGGTTTGGCTCCCTGGACCGCAATGTCATTTACACACATGGCAACAAGGTCGATACCGATGGTGTCGTGCCTGTTCATAGAGAATGCGATTTTAAGCTTGGTTCCAACACCGTCTGTAGAGCTGACTAGAACGGGATTTTTATATCTGGAGGTGTTAAGGGCATAAAGGCCGCCAAAACCACCTATTTCACCAATCACCCCTCCTCTAGCGGTTTGTTGGGCTATTTCTTTTATGGTGCCAACCAGTTTATTTGCCTTTTCAATATCGACTCCGGCATCAGCATAAGTTAAAGGTTTTGTCATTTCAGTCTCCAGATTAATTTTTAAACCATAACCTAAATTGAACATTTTTCTCGATCTGCGCCGATTTGTTACGCATAAAAACTTTGCAAGAATTCTCGATCCACAGGCGGACCTGAGGTTTTTACCTGTCTTGGCAAGAAAACGCTCAACTTGGGTATAGTAATCATTAGAAATTAAACAGATTAAGTTTAAAAGTCAAAACAATTTTTTTGACATAATAATGATTGTATTGTAAGCAAGAAGCAAATTACTCAGGTTACAGGATTCATGGTCACGGTGGGTTGTTTTGCTTTCTGAACATGAACCTTGGAACTTTGAACGCGAATAGTTACACAAACTTTATGAGACCTTTAAAAAATAACATATCATCCCTTTGGTGATTTGAGGAGGTTTTTTATGACCACTTTTGCAAGACTTGATCGACTGCCGCCTTATGTGTTTGCTACTGTAAACAAGATAAAAATGGATGCCAGGCATGCAGGGGAAGATATAATAGATCTTGGAATGGGGAATCCTGATCTTGGCACGCCACAGCATATTGTTGATAAACTTGTAGAAGCCGCACAGAAGCCTCATAATCACAGGTATTCAGCATCCATGGGTATCACAAAGCTTAGGATGGCGATTTCCAAATGGTATAAACGAAGATTTGACGTAGATATTGATTCGGACACGGAAACGATTGTCACCATAGGTGTAAAAGAAGGAATATCTCATCTTATTCTTGTGACGATACGACCAGGTGACGTTGTTTTTGCACCGAATCCGACTTACCCGATCCATCCGTATTCAACGATCATCGCTGGCGGAGATGTGAGGGGAATACCTGTTGGTCCGGAGCAAGATTTTTTTGAGAACCTTATTAATGCGACAAAGCAGACGTGGCCAAAACCAAAAATATTAATTTTAAGCTATCCGCACAATCCCACAACGGAAGTGGTTGACCTTGACTTTTTTGAAAAGCTTGTAGATTTCGCAAAAGAAAATAATATTATGATTATACACGACTTTGCCTATGCCGATCTTGTTTTTGACGGGTACAAAGCCCCGAGTTTCTTGCAGGCAAAGGGTGCAAAGGAGGTAGGGGTTGAATTTTTTTCAATGTCCAAGAGTTACAGTATGCCTGGCTGGCGGGTAGGTTTTTGTGTAGGGAATAAAGAGATTATTGCAGCGCTTCGGAGGATAAAGAGTTATTTGGACTATGGAATTTTTCAGCCAATACAAATCGCATCAATTATTGCCTTAAACGGCTCACAGGATTGTGCGGAAGAAATTCGTAAAACTTATAAGGAACGTAGAGACGCACTTATTTCCGGGCTAAGCAGGGTAGGCTGGAATATAAAGAGTCCCAAAGGGACTATGTTTGTTTGGGGGAAAATACCCGATAAACATATGAAGATGGGTTCAGTAGAATTTTCCAAGTTTTTGATTAAAGAGGCCAAGGTTGCAGTTTCACCAGGGCTGGGGTTCGGTGAATACGGGGATGAGTATGTGAGATTTGCTTTGATAGAAAACAAGATGCGTATTAATCAGGCTGTGCGGGGGATAAAAAATATTTTGTAGCTTAAATTCCACACTTTTTCATTTATCAAAAGCGTTCGGCGGTAAAGGATAAAAATGTCATTTTATTTCTCATTGTCTTATACTGTTTCCCATAAATATATTCCGTTTTAAACGATAGAAAACTCTATATAAGAGATCGTAAAGAAAGATTAGACCGAACATATTATAATTGATTTAAGTATCAGAAAAAATATTAACAAATTGGCAATATGGCTCACAAGTTCTTTGTTAACGATCTTATCTACACTCAAACAGTTTCCTCATTTAAAACGGAACATATTTTTAAGAATTACTATAACAATGATAGAAATCAGTGATCCTAAACATGAGTATCTTATAATAAGGATATTGAATGGGTGAATATTGAAATAAGGAAGCGGTTTTTATGAAAAAGATTAATTTGGGTTTACTTGGCTGCGGCACTGTTGGAACAGGTGTAGCCAAAATACTTATTGAAAACAAGGATCTGATAACCTCCAGGGTCGGCGCAATATTGAATCTGAAGAGTATTGCAGACATTGATATTACCTCAGACAGGGGTTTGAAATTTGACAAAGGTGTTATGACAACAGATTCTGATAAGGTTGTTACTGATCCGGATATTGATATTATTTTAGAAATGGTCGGAGGTGAAACAGTTGCAAAGGATCTTATATTAAAAGCGATTGAAAGCGGAAAGCATGTTGTTACTGCAAATAAAGCTTTGCTTGCAAATCAGGGGCATGAAATTTTCAAAGCAGCGGCAAAAAAAGGCGTTGATCTTGCCTTTGAAGCCAGTGTCGGAGGCTGCATGCCGATTATCAAATCACTGCGGGAGTCCCTTGTGGGGAATAAAATAAGATCTATGATCGGCATTTTAAACGGAACATGTAATTATATTCTATCTAAGATTACAGATGATGGAAGTACGTTTGCAGAAGCTCTTGCAGAAGCACAGGCAAAGGGATATGCCGAAGCCAACCCCAAACTGGATGTTGAAGGATACGATGCGGCTCACAAATTGGCTCTTTTAATATCCCTAGCTTATGGCATGAAGATTGAGTTAAACCATATATATGTTGAAGGGATTTCCAAAATTACTCCCATGGACGTAGAATATGCTGGAAAGTTTGGGTACAGGATAAAGCTTCTTGCCATCAGCAAAAACAGAGGAGATACTGTTGAGGCAAGGATTCATCCCACCATGATTCCATTTGACAATATTTTATCGAATGTCAATGGCAGCTTAAATGCAATTACTGTCTCAGCCGACGCAGTTGGTGATATCCTGCTTTATGGTCGAGGGGCAGGAATGATGCCTACAGCCAGCAGTGCTGTCAGCGATACAGTCGATCTTGCCCGAAACATTTTGTCAGGATCAACAAGAAGGATCCCTCTCCTTTCGTATCAGATGGAAAATATCCGCAAAATTCCTGTTATGCCTGTTGATGAAATATTTACCCATTATTATATACGGTTTTCCGCATTGGACAGGCCCGGTGTTCTTTCAAAGATATCCGGAATTTTGGGAGAATATGAAATCAGCATAAAGTCCGTTCAGCAGAAAGGGCGCAAAACAAATGGTTCCGTTCCCCTTGTCATGCTTACACATCGGGCAAGAGAGGCTAATGTTTTAAAAGCGCTAGCTAAAATCAATTCGCTGGATGTGGTCAGTCACAAACCGGTATTAATAAGAATAGAGGATGAGAATATCCAAGATTGATAAACTCAAGAAGGTAAAATTATTAATATACTGTTTGTCATAAATATATTCCGTTTTAAACGATGAAAAACTCGTATATAAGAGATCATAAAGAAAGAACTTAACCGAGCAGATTATAGCTGATTTTGGTATTAGAACTATTTCAATAAATTGGCAATATTGTACTCAAGTTCTTTGTTAACGATCTTAAATACACTCAGACAGTTTCCTCGTTTAAAACGGAACATATTTATGACAACTACTATAACTATGAAATGAGGTGTAAATGTATATTATATGCGCGGATTTAGAAGGTATTTTTGTTCCGGAGGTCTGGATAAATGTTGCTGAGAAAACAGGTATTAAGGAACTCAGGTTAACCACGCGTGATATTTCCGACTATGACGTTTTGATGAAAAAACGTCTTTCCATCCTGGATAAAAATGGACTCAAGTTAAAGGATATCACGGATGTAATCGCAACAATGGAACCACTTGACGGCGCATTGGAATTTCTCGACTGGCTCAGATCACAAATCCAGTTAATTATTGTATCTGATACCTTTGTTGAATTTGCTAAACCCTTAATGGAAAAGCTTAAATGGCCGACATTATTTTGTCATTCTTTATCCGTAGATAAAAAAGGAATGATTTCAGGATATAACCTTAGACAGAAGGACAGCAAGAAAATGACAGTTATTTCGCTGCAAAACCTTAATTACAAGGTTATCGCCATTGGTGATTCTTATAACGATATTACGATGTTGAAAGAGGCGGATGAAAAAATTCTTTTTCGTCCGCCCGACAATGTCAAAGATGAGTTCCCCCAATTTTTTGTATCCTACGGATACGAAGAATTAAAAAATATTATTCAAAAAACGCTGAAAAGAGATATTTCATGCTTACTCACCGAACAAAAAATCGCGTGATTTACGGCGATACGGACAAGATGGGTTATGCCTATAATGCCAATTATTTGCGATGGTTTGAAATGGGTCGCTCAGAGATGTTCAGGTCGATGGGACTTTCTTACAAGACCATAGAAAGCCGGGGAGTTTTTTTACCGGTATCTGAAGCCTTTTGCAAGTTTTTAGCTCCCATTCAATACGATGATATGCTGGTTATAGAGACTTCACTTGATACCGGTATCAAAGGGGGGATGAAATTTGATTACTGCATAAAAAGTGAAGACAGCAAAAGGACGCATGCAAAAGGATACACAAAACATGCCTTTATGGATAAGAACGGGAGAGTTGTTCGTCCTCCTGATTTTATAAAAGAATTAATTGACCGGAATAACGATGATATATGAACTGGAGCGGCCAACGGTTTTAAAGAGTGCCACTGTGTGGCTTGAGGGGCGTCTTGCTGTACGTGCATTATTTTTTTAAGCGTTAACCTCAACTTAAATGGTCATCATTTACTATGAATTTAGACGTATCAAAATTTGAAGATTGCAAAATTCTTGTGGTGGGCGATTTAATGATCGATGAGTATTTATGGGGATCTGTGGATCGGATATCTCCTGAAGCGCCTGTTCAGGTCGTTTCTGTTGAAAATCAAGAATATACGCCTGGGGGTTCTGGCAATGTCGTCAACAACCTTGTTGCCCTTGGCGCAAAGGTTTTAGCGGTCGGCGTGATCGGGACAGAACGTGAAGGACAGCTTTTGCTTGAAAAATTTAAAAATATCGGTGTGGATACCAGAGGCATTATTCAAGAGCCGGAAAGACCGACTACCAGAAAAACGAGAATTATTGCAGAAAACCAGCATGTCCTTAGAATTGACCGGGAAACAAATAAGGCCATTTCAAAGCGGACGTTTCAGGCCATTGCCGAATTTACAGAGAAGATCATGCATGAAATCGATATCGTTCTGATTTCCGATTACGGTAAAGGCATGATTACGAAATCCATGCTGTCAGGATTGGTTTCCCTGGCGAAAAAGCATAAAAAAATCACGATTGCTGATCCAAAAGGACTTGATTTCAATAAATATAACGGTGTTTCTATGATTACCCCCAACAGAAAGGAAGCCACCTTAGCCTTGGGAGTTGAGGTTGTTAATGAATCATCTCTTTACGAAACAGGTGCAAAAATACTTGAATCTCATGAAATAGAAAAACTGTTAATCACCTGCGGCAAGGATGGCATGGTTTTCTTTGAGAGAAATGAAAAGCCGTATCAAATAAGTGCTGTGGCACGTCAGGTGTATGATGTTTCCGGTGCCGGAGATACGGTACTTTCAGTTCTAGGACTTTCAATCGCGTCCGGGATGTCGTTTAAAGAAGGAATTGAACTTGCCAACGCTGCAGCGGGAATCGTTGTCGGCAAGGTTGGAACAGCAACTGTTTCAAGAAAAGAATTGAAAGATGCTTTACAACCAGCTTTTAATGAAGTGCCAGGAAAATTTAAGCTGCTAAAAGACCTTGAAGATCTTATCCATGAACTGAAGAAAAAAAACAAAAAAATAGTCTTAACAAATGGCTGTTTTGACCTTTTGCATGCAGGACATATTATGTTTTTTTCTGCTTCCAGTCAAAAAGGGGATATTCTTATTGTTGCCTTAGATGATGATGACTCAGTTAAGCAGCTGAAAGGTGAGGGAAGACCGGTAATCGGCCAAAAGGAGCGTGTTCGTATAATCAGTGCACTTGATGTGGTTGATTATGTGGTTGTCTTTTCCACAGGACAGCTTGATAAACTCATAGAAATCATTAAGCCGGATGTACTTACAAAGGGAAGCAATTATAGCTCCAAAGACGTTTATGGGCGAAAGCTGGTGGAGAGATTCGGAGGACGCGTTGAACTTATTCCTGTCAGCGAGAAAATTTCATCAACGAGCATCATCAACAATATTAAAAAGAGCAAATAACTTTGGATCATCTGAAATTTCGACCGGGCTTTCATAACACCTTGAAAATAGATACGCAGGTCAGGGATTCTGAAAATAAAGCGCATTGGCAGTATGGATTTTGTAAGAAAAAGCTCTAACGGAGCTACTTTTAAGGTCTTTGTACAACCAAGGTCTTCGAAGAATATGATATCCGGGCTTTACAAAGATTCCATTAAAATTAAACTTATGGCACCTCCGGTTGAGGGTGCTGCCAATAAAATGTGTATTAAATATCTGGCAAAATGTCTTGCGGTCCCAAAATCGTCTTTGGAAATCATAGCCGGGCACACCAGCCGGACAAAAACAATACTATTTAATCTAAAGGGCGGCGAAGTATCTAAAGAGGATCAAAATTTTTTAAAAAGGCGGGTGGAGTCATTATTAATTTCAAAAGAAATAGCTTGACTTAATTATTTTTCTTAGTTAGCTTTCATCTTTTATCTTAAATTCATATATTGCGGGGTGGAGCAGTCTGGTAGCTCGTCGGGCTCATAACCCGAAGGTCGGTGGTTCAAATCCATCCCCCGCTACCAAAATAAGCAATAAAAAAGGTTACAGTAATTGTACTGTAACCTTTTTATTTTTTTGTGAACCTATGATGCACTAAAATTTCATCTTTTGACAGGCTTGATGCTGATTCCATATGAAATGCCATGGTTTTTTTTATTACTGCTTGTGTATTTTCACTTGGCGCCAGAATAGACAATATACATAGATATAATCAGCCAGTAGTTCAACGACCAGCAATACTTAAGAAGACCTGAATGGGCAGTTTCAATAATAAATTCTAAGTTAAAAAATTTGTAGCAGGTTGATAAAAATCTATATCGTTCTGAGCAGCCAAATCATAAAGCTTTTGAGGAGTTATCAAAATTTGGTGTTACTGAGGTACTTAATCTTCGAGAGATTCATTCAGATGATAGTAAAAGTAGAAGGAACAAACTTAGAATTGCATCGATCAATAATGGATGATTGTTCAATATCAGAACAGGAAATCATGTAAGCTTTAAAAATAGGAAAGGTCCAATTCTAATTCATTGTTAGCATGGTTCTGATCTCACTGGCGTAACAATAGATGCATACCGGGCTATTTTTAATCAGTGGCCCCAAAAAAAAGCCTTAGATGAGATGAACAATGGCGGATTTGGTTTTTACCAAAGTTTTTTACTAATTTGGTTGAGTTGATTAAAAAATTCGGTGTCATTAAAATCAGAAAAAAATTGGATCTGCACGGTAATTAATAGTATCTGTTACTAACAAACATAGAAAACGAATCAGAACACAAAAGGAATAAA
>CAJHXW010000292.1_pt1 | contig 21463 bp, 21 predicted proteins | sample 9198581 | NCBI WGS metagenome assembly CAJHXW01 (sample SAMEA7708328, study PRJEB35096) | sediment metagenome | biome: marine neritic benthic zone biome [ENVO:01000025]; feature: sediment [ENVO:00002007]; material: shallow marine sediment [ENVO:03000034] sea grass bed [ENVO_01000059] ...
ACAGCCCAATTGATACATAAAAAATTCCAGGGACTTAAATCGGCAATTCAGGGAGGTAAATAATAATGGATTTTTTTAGTGCATTACATACAAGTTCTTCAGGATTGTCCGCACAGAGGCTTCGAATGAATCTGATTTCAAGCAACCTGGCCAATATCCGCACAACCAGGACTCCCCAGGGAGGCCCCTACAAAAGAAAAGATGCGATATTTGAAACAAAGCCGGTTTCTGAGTCATTTAAAGACGTGCTGAGATCCCGAGAAGCAAAAGGGGTATCAGAGGTTAAGGTTGCAGAGATCATCGAAGATCCTGCTCCGCCCATAATGAAATACGATCCAAACCATCCTGACGCAGATGAAAAAGGCTATGTGGGAATGCCGAATATCAATTTAATGGAGGAGATGGTAAACATGATCACTGCCGCGCGTAGTTACGAGGCAAATGTAGCCGCTGTGAAGGCCAGTAAGAGCATGGCTTTAAAAGCGCTCGAAATAGGTAAATAATTATGGATAAAATTTCAATTCAAAATGTTTCAAAAGCATATCCCGATCTTCTAACTGGAAAGAAACAGGCACAAGGGCCAAAGGGTAAATCCTTTAGTGAAATAATAAAGAGATCGATAGCCGAAGTGGACAAACTTCAGAAAGACTCTGACAGCGCCGCTTTTAATCTGGCAGCCGGTGAGGAAAAGGATATTCACAAGACAATGATTACAATGGAAAAAGCTGAGATATCATTTCAGTTGATGATGGCTGTTAGAAATAAAATAATATCGGCATATGAAACAATCATGCGTATGCAGATTTAAATGCAGACTTTGTCATAACAAAAACTAAACAGCCCAACACCTTAATTACCTATCGAGATCTGGAAATGGAGAGAACGGATGTCATTTAATGATTTTTCAATACAGTTAAAAGCATTATTAAAAAGCCTTGGCCCAGGAAAAAGAATTGCTTTTGTAAGCCTTATTGCAGGAACAATAATAGGGTTTGTCTTTTTGATGACATGGACGGAAAAACCGAATTTCAGGTATCTATATTCTAATCTGGAAATGGAAGATGCATCAGCAATAATTGAAAAACTAAAGGAGCAAAAAATTGAGTATCAAATTGCATCAAACGGAAGTTCAATTTTAGTTCCAGAAGAAAAAATGCATGAAATAAGGTTGGAAATGGCATCTTTTGGATTACCCCAGGGTGGGAGTGTCGGCTTCGAGGTTTTTAACAACACAAAGCTTGGTATGACGGAGTTTGTCCAAAATGTTAATTACCAGCGGGCCTTACAGGGGGAATTGTCGCGAACAATAAACAGATTTAAAGAAATTGAAAGTTCCAGAGTTCACATCGCTATGTCAAAGAAATCACTTTTTGTTGACAAAGAAGAGCCGGCGACAGCTTCAGTGGTTCTAAAACTTCGCCATGGCAGGGGGCTCAATGATAACCAGATCCAGGGGATTGTTCATCTTGTATCATCAAGTGTGCCGCGTTTAAAACCGGAAGATGTCACAATCGTTGACAACTCAGGGAAAATGCTGGCTGGATTTAATGACAAAAGCACAACAAAAAAGATCAGTTCCGATCAATGGGAGTATCAGGAAAAACTGGAAAAAAGCATTGAGAACAGAGTAAAAACCATGTTGGAAAAAGCATTGGGAGTCGATAATGCCATAGTAAGAGCATCCAGTCTGCTTGATTTTAAAAGCAGGGAAATGACTGAGGAGAGGTATTATCCTGATAACAAAGTTGTTCGAAGTGAGCAGGTTTTAACTGAGACTTCAGGAGGATCGACTACAAATCCCCGCGGAGTTCCAGGATTAAGAACGAACGTTTCAAAACGTGAAAAACAAGGAAACAAAGATACCCTTGAATATCAGAAAGAGGACAAAACCGTCAATTATGAGATCGGCAAAACGACTTCAGTGATTTCAGAACCGACAGGGGAAATTAAAAGGATTTCCGTGGCAGTAGTGGTTGATGGAACGTATGCAAAGGGCAAAGCAAAGCGAGGTAAGCAATCATGGAAATATATCCCCAGGACACCTGAGGAGATGAAGACGCTGGAAAATATCGTAAAAAGAGCAGTTAATTTTGACCCGGCCAGGGGAGATGCAGTAGAGGTAGCTAATATTCCATTTGAAACAGACAAACTAATGGGAAATGTGGAAGAAATTAAGGAGGAAGGCAATCTTGCAAAAATCCAAAAGTTTAAGCCTTATTTTAAATACACCTTTTTAGGTATTTTCCTGCTTTTTTCATTTTTATTTATTGTCAGACCACTAACAAAGTGGTTGACCTCAAACACTTTAACAGAGATGGATATACTAAAGCAGCTTCCGAAAACCGTGGGAGAACTGGAAAGAGAGTACACCGATCCTATGGGCAGACTTGAAAACACAAATAGTGTCACACAATTGCTGAAAAAAGATAAAGATGTTTCAGTTGACGTAATAAAAGACTGGATGAGTGAATAGTAACCTGCTTAGAAAAAAGTGATTAGATATGGATCCTAATAATCTTCCTGGTTCGCTTAAAATTGCAATTCTGATTCAATCGATGAGCAAGGAGGCATCACAGGTAATAATAAACAGCCTAGATGACAGAGAAAGAGAAGTGATTAGAAAACACATCGATGAAATGGGAACCATCTCACCTGAACTGGTAGAAATGATTGCAGAACAATTTGCAGAAATGACAGAACGAGCAAAGTCAAAAAGATTGTTAGGCGCTCCGGGAAAGGCTGGAGAAGCCTCTTCGGGTTCAAATATAAAAACAGCGAAACTGAACGCCATGTTGTCTTTGGACGCCGATAAAGTTTATGAACTGATAAAAGAAGAGCATGTCCAGACCATCGCAATAATAATGATTCATCTCAAAACAGAGGTTGCCAGTGCGGTTCTTTCAAGATTGCCGGATGATGTGAAAAAGGAAGTTGCCCTGAGAATAATAGGTTTAGACAAAGTGATGACTGAAATGATTGAAGAAATAAACGATGTTATTGAGGCCGTTGTGAAAGACCAGGATTCTTCAGTTAGCAATGAAACAGGCGGTACATCTCGTGTTGCCGAAATACTTAATCAGACAGATGAAATGTCAAGCGAGTTTATTTTAAATGAAATTGAAGAGATTGATGCAGAGCTTGCTGCAGAAATTAAGCAGCAGATGTTTGTTTTTGAGGATCTCCCTCTTGTTGACGACAGAGGATTTCAGAAACTGCTCAGAAAAGTTGAAACATCTGAATTGGCCATAGCATTGAAGGCTGCAACTGAGGATGTCAAAGAAAAGGTTTTTAAGAATATGTCATCGCGGGCAGGTGAAATGTTAAAAGAAGAAATAGATGATTTAGGTGCTGTGAGAATGAAGGAAGTTTCTGATTCCCAGCAGAGGATTACCGCTCTGATACAGGATATGGAAGTGAAAGGAGAGCTGATCATCAGTGGCCGGCGAGGAGATGATATGGTGAACTAGTCGCTAAGCAAAAGAAAAATTATAAATATGTATAACACACTTTGAAAGCAAACAAAATTAGCAGCCGATCACGACTTGAAACTTGAAATTAGAAATTTGGGGAAGATAAAGCAAGATTACAAGTTAGAGGCGACATTTCTATTTTCAAATTTCAACATTCAGTAAACGCTTACCAAATATCATGCTGGGCAGTAATTCGGGACAACACTGTATTAAGGAAAACACGGGATTATTAATATAATGTCTTCAAATCAGGAAAACGTTTTTAAACTTCACTACTTTCCTACCATTCCTGTTAATTATTCAGATGAAAATACAAGAATCTCTAATAGAGAAAATAAATTTAAACGTACTCATTATAAAAATGGGGATAAAATAACTTATTCAAATATTTCAACAGAAAAAAGAAATGATGAATCTAAAGAGAGTTTCGATAACGAAAATGTCAGGCTGATTGAAGAAAAAGCTTATGCCAAAGGCTTTGCAAGAGGAGAAAGGGCAGGTATTGAATCTGGGAATGAAAAAATCGAGTCATTGGTAAACAGCATAAAACAGACCTTAGCAGAGTTAAAAAAAATAAGGCAGAATATCTATATTGAGACAGAGCAGGAGATAGTAAAACTTGCCATGGCAATTGCCCGAAAAATTGTATGCAATGAGATAAGTTTAAATAAAGATACGGTTGTAAATGTTGTTAAGGGAGCGGTGGAAAAGGTAGAAGGAAATGAAAAAGTGAAAGTTAAACTAAGCTGTAAAGACTTTGAGTTTTTAAAAAACGAGAAACCGGGGATAATAGATAAAATAACGAATATTGAAAATGCTGGTTTTATCATGGACGAGTCGGTTTGTGATGGTGGGTGTATTATAGAAACAGAATCAGGGGATATTGATTCAAGGATTGAAAAGCAGTTTCAAGCTATTGAAGAAGCCTTTGAAGATTTAAATAAAAATGATCTCAGCAATTAACCTGGAAAAATATTTAAATAAATTAAATCATTCATCTACTATTTTATCCATTGGAAGAGTTACCAATGTGACTGGTTTGGTTGTTGAATCAAAGGGCCCTGTAGCAAAAATTGGAACTGTCTGTGACATATTCACAAAAGGGGATCAAAAGAAAGTCGGGGCGGAAGTATTAGGATTTAAAGACAGCAAAGTGATGCTCATGCCTTTTGAAGAGATAAGAGGAATTGGTCCTGGAAGCCGTGTTGTGGCAAGACAGGAAAACTCCTCTGTTTCTGTGGGGCAGGGGCTTCTTGGTCGAGTGATTGACGGAATCGGCGATCCTATTGATAATAAAGGTGAGATTAAAAAAGAAAAGGAGTATCCTATATATGCAGATCCTGTTAACCCGCTGTTAAGAAAAAGAATAACAAAGTCGCTCGATATTGGAATAAGAGTTGTAAACGGGCTGCTGACCATAGGTTGCGGTCAGAGGATGGGTATTTTTTCCGGATCAGGTGTGGGGAAAAGTGTATTACTTGGAATGATTGCCAGAAATACGAAGGCGGATGTTAATGTAATTGCTCTAATTGGTGAGAGAGGAAGGGAAGTGAATGAATTCATTGAAAAAGAGCTTGGTGAAGAGGGGCTTAAACGATCGGTTATCATTGTAGCGACCTCGGACCACCTGCCTTTGATAAGAATGAGAGGTGCTTTTATCGCCACCGCAATAGCAGAATATTTTCGTGATGAAGGAAAGCATGTTAACCTTATGATGGATTCTGTAACCAGGTTCGCCATGGCCCAAAGGGAGATAGGCCTTGCTCTTGGAGAACCACCAACAATGAAAGGTTACACCCCATCCGTTTTTACTTTGCTCCCAAAATTGTTGGAAAGAGCTGGCACTTCAGAAAATTCAGGAACAATAACCGGCCTATACACTGTTCTGGTAGAAGGTGATGATACAAATGAACCGATTTCGGATGCACTCAGGTCCATACTGGACGGGCATATTGTTTTAAATAGAGAACTGGCCATGCAAAATCATTACCCGGCTATAGATGTTATGAGCAGCATAAGCCGGGTGATGGACGATATCATTCCTTCCTCGCAGAGGGAAAATGCAAATAAACTCAAGTCAATATTGGCTATCTACAGGAAATCAGAAGATTTGATCAACATTGGGGCTTATGTTACCGGAAGCAATCCTAAGATAGATTATGCAATAGAACTTAACGACAGGGCAAACAGGTTTTTAATGCAGGGAATTGAGGATTGTGTTACCTATGATGAGAGCGTACGACAGCTTGAAGAACTGTTTAAATAATGTAAAATTTCCTCTTTTAATTGATGATTAACGAATGTCAATTGATAGTTAAAAAGTATTTTTATTCTCAAATTTGCGCCACCAATAATCAAACCAATGATGTATAAATTCAGCCTTCAATCACTTCTTAATCAGCGAAAACATATCGAGGAAAATCTGGAAAAAGAATTGAGCCGAATGAAGAGAGCGGTTAATATTGAAAAAAGAAAGCTGGAAAGTATCACAAAAGAAAAGATAAACTGCCAACAAAAACTTCACCAAAAACAGGATGATGCTAAAAAGATAAATGAAATAATACTTTGCTTTAATTATCTTGATAAATTGTCAAAAGATATTGATAAACAAAAAAGGTGCCTTAAAGAGATCGAGAAAGAATACGAAATAAAGCGTAGTGAATTAATTGAGGCCATGAAGAAAAGAAAAACTCTGGACAGGTTGAAAGAAAAAGAGATGAAAGCATTTAATTATTCGGAAATGAAAGTTGAACAGGATATGATGAACGAGGTGGCAGCCAATCAATTTATCAGAAAAACTGATCAGTCGGGACAGAGGAAGAAATTATAACCAAAGGAAAATCTTTCCGCAGATGATGGAAAATTTTGCCGACCGGTGAAATGGCCATAAAAAAACCAAGCGAGCTTCACAACAGATCGGATTTTACCCACCCCATAATAAATTCACAATATATTTGTAAAAACAATAAGTTTGGTCGCTTTTTCAATTAAGTAAAAACATCCTACTCGATTTTTTATTATAATTTACCTTCTGGCATAATACATGCAAAGTATTCTGGTAACATTACTGCAAATTAAAAAATGAAAGGGAAGAGAGGAATGCAGCCAGAGATCCAAACCAATTTTCAAATAATAACGAATCAGCAGGGAAGAACAGCGATGGGTTCAACCGGTGATTCTTTAAAGGGAAGTAATGAGGTTAAGAGCGAAGGTGAATATTTTCTGGCTATGCTAGATGATATAGAAAAGATATCCAGTGAAAATGCAGCAGATGTCGAGAAGTTACAAAAAAAGAATCACAATGATGAAGGTGTGGCGAGTATGCTTATAAAAACCGAGCCTGAAATAAGATTGCTTATGGAGGATATGGCTCTGAAAGAAGAAAATATTTCTAAAATAATATCGGGTTTGGAAAAAAATAGTAATGGGAATGAAGACAAACAGTTCATTTCCGTGAGCGACGAAAAAGACCTTTTAAAAGGTCATCTTAATGATAACAGAATAGATAAAAATTCACTTGTGGCAGCTTTAAAAGCTGAAACAGACTCAGCCGCCAAGAAAACAGCACTGAAAGAAATGGTAAATATCTTAGTCGGGGTTAAAAAAAGCGAATCAAAAGCATGGCCGGGAGAATTAATTAGAAATAATACAGAGGCTCAACTATTAAATAGGTTAAAAACTGATATATCCATACTGATAAAAGATTCAGAAACAACAGTCAAAGGAGAGGATGTACCAATCAAAAATACCGAGGCAAAAGCTCAGACATTGGATGGGTTAAAAGCCGATATGGCTAAAATAATAAAAGATTCAGAAACAAAAATTAAAGGGGCGGATGTACCAATCAAAAATACCGAGGCAAAAGCTCAGATATTGGATGGGTTAAAGGCCGATATGGCTAAAATAATAAAAGATTCAAAAATGACAGGCAAAAATGTGGATGCACAAATAAAACACGCCTTGGATATAAAGGATGTGGAAAAGTTAGCCGTCAAAGACAGGATACTGACGGAAAGCTCAGTTTTTAGAGCAAGTGTTGAACAATCCAAAGTATCAAACAACCCCCACCTCGTTGATAATAAAATAAAAGAAAGTGCATTAATCAATAAAGAATTTTTATCAAAAATATCCACAGGTATTGATAAAAAACAGGAATACGATCTGTTAAATAAGAATAATACGTCGGATAAAAATGCCTCCCAGTCAGATGCGGAATTTATAAATTTTAAGGAAGCCGGTTTGAAAGTTAAAGCTCCCATCAGTGAGCTTTCAGATAGCAAAATGATGGGCATGGAAACTGATGGCAAAGGTAATGGTATAATACTTCCTAAAAACGTATCCGGTGATAAAAGTTTGGAAGAAATTTTGTTTGCAAAAGAAAACAGACCATTGTCAAATAATCTGCGTACCGGCACTATGAACCAAATAGTAGAAAAAGCGGTATTAAGCCTGAAAAATGGAAAATCCGAGGCCAGGGTAGATCTCAAACCAAAATTTCTGGGCTCAGTGAGTATGAAGATAACAACGGAGAATCATCTGGTAAGGGTTAGAATAATAACAGAACTTCCGGTTGTTAAAGAAATGCTTGAAAATAATATAAGCCAGTTAAAAACAGACTTACAAAGCCAGGGATTTCAAATCGATAAGCTCGATGTTTCTGTGGCAAACGATTCACAGCAACATGGAAAAGGCTTTGAAAAAGAGGAAATTTTATCAGAAAATGACAATGGTGACTCTTTCGACAATAAAGCCGCTGTGGCTGAAGAAACAGAGACATTAAATCTATTAAAGGATGAAACCAAAGCTGATAATGGGCTCGATTTTTTTGCTTAAAAAAGAAAAGTCAAGAAAGGAAATTTGAAAAATGTCTGTTTATCCGGTAGATGCATCAAATTCAAACACAAGTCAAGCCACTGCTTCAAAGGGCAGCGCTCTTGGCAAGGATGATTTTATGAATTTGCTTGTTGCCCAACTGCAAAATCAGGATCCGCTAAATCCGATGGACAGTACCGCATTTACAAGTCAACTGGCTGAATTCAGTTCTTTAGAGCAGCTCAGCAATGTGAATGAAAACCTTGAATATCTCCAGATGTATCAATCCTCAATAAATAATGCACAGGCGGTTTCATTTATCGGTAAAAATATTGATGCATTGGGAGACTCCATTCAATTGGAAAGCTCAGAAATTGAAGAGATTCATTTTGAGCTGAGCCGGGATGCGAGTCTCGTGTCCATCAATATTTATGATGAAGCCGGAAGCCTGGTTAAATACATTGAAAGCGGACCGCTGGGAGAAGGTTTACAGAGCGTTGAATGGGATACCACGGATAACTCTGGGAATGCTCTTCCCGAAGGTATGTATCAATTTGAAGTAATGGCGGTTGACACCAATGGTGACACAGTGCAGACAGCCACCCACATTAACGAAAGGGTAACCGGTGTGATTTTTAAAAATGGAGTTACTTATCTGATGGCAGGAGGAATGCAAATTCCCATTGGTGATGTGATAGAAGTGTCTGAGAACCAAACAACCTGAGTGGTTAAAAAATAATTAAAAGATAGGAGGACCATAAAATGATAGGTTCATTATTTGCAGGAATATCAGGATTGAACGCCAACGCAACAGCCATGACAGTAATAGGAGACAACATCGCAAATGTAAACACCACAGGTTTTAAAGCGAACAGGTCGTCATTTGCAAATGTCTTGAGCACGTCTTTGCAAGGTTCGGGCGGAAACAATATTGGCAGAGGGGTCACATTTTGGGGATCAACACCATCATGGAGTCAGGGATCGGTTGAAAATACAGCCAATGCAACGGACATGGCTATAAACGGGCGCGGTTTTTTCATGGTAAATGACCAAAGTGGCCAAACTTTATTTACCAGAGCCGGAGAATTTGCTTTTGACAGGAATGGTGATTTACGAAATCCGGATGGACTATCGGTTCAGGGATACCAAGTCACGGCCGTAGCACTGGACGGAACATTAACCCTGGGAGCAATCATGAATATCGGTGTTCCCAGCGAGAGTACATCTCCTCCTGTTGCCACGGACGAGTTCACAATGGATATCAACCTCGATGCCGGTGCTGCATTGACGGATACATACTCAACGTCACAAGTGTTTTATGATTCTCTGGGTAATGCGGTTCCGGTGACTTTTACCTTTACTAGAGCTGCGGCTGTTGCTCCTGCTACAGCAACCTGGAATGTTGCAGCTTCAATACCCGCATCAGCAGGAACAGGTGCTGCGGTCAGCGTCCCATCGATCGGATTTAATGCAAACGGAAATATGATCGTACCGGCAGCTGATGCAACCGTCACTTTGACTTTAACAAATGGCGCTACAAGTCCGCAGGCTATAACCTGGTCTCTTTACGATCCAGCCGGTCCAAGCCTTGGTGATATCACAGGATATGCATCTGCTTCCGTCACTACATTTCAGACTCAGAACGGGTTTCCAGCAGGATCACTCAGGGGTGTTTCAGTTGATGAGTTGGGTGTTGTAACCGGTGCATATTCCAACGGACAGATGACACCTCTTTACCAGGTTGCCTTGGCGGATTTTCCGAGTTATTACGGGCTAACCAAGATGGGGAACAACCTGTATGCTGAATCGCTTGCCTCAGGGCAGGCCCTGCCTGGAGTGGCGCAAAGTGGAAGGCTGGGAAGCATCAGCCCCAGTTCAGTAGAAATGTCAAATGTGGATCTTGCCCAAGAGTTTGTCAAAATGATTACGACCCAAAGGGCTTTTCAGGCAAATTCCAGGGTAATTACAACAAGTGACGAAATACTCAATGAATTGATTAATATTAAACGATAGTTTGAGCTTATAACTCATAGCTGATAGATCATAGCTCATAGGAAAAAGAATTTCAGCCCTTTAACCTTGCTTGCAGCGGGACTATCAGCTATGAGCTATTTCAACCATCAGCTTGTGCAAGCGTCAATGTGTTGACAATATACGGTAATAATTGACGCTCATATCATTGGTTTTTATCCTCTGACGGGCAATTGCGGGAAGATATCAGCTGTTCCCATCTTCTGTTTTATGCAATCCTTTTGACCCTCCATAACCTTATACTAATACTTTCCTGTAAGTTCAAACTGTTACGGATCATTAAGCATAGGCTTACCTCATTTTGGCTTGATATCATTTCTTATGGCACAATACTTGCTAAATTAGATGCAAAGAAGATTATTTACCAAACCAAATGGTTATCCCAAAAACGGAGGATAGAGGATAATGTCTAATAAAATATTGATTGTACTTATAGGTGTTGTTTTACTGGTAGTGATCGCTATGGGTGGAGGTTTCTTTATGATGTGGAATAAAATGTCTTCTATGAATGTCGCCAACAGTGAAGAGACAGAAAACGACTTGGAAGTTGAAGAAACCGCTGAAACAGTGGGACCTACTAAAAAACTTGAAACATTCATAGTTAATTTGGCGGATAAGGGAGGAACACGATATTTGAGGATATCAATGGATTTGGAGTTGGAAACAGAAGAGACGGGCCAAATGGTTGATAAAATACTCCCTAAAATAAGAGACGCTATATTAATGATTCTGCCTACAAAAAAATATGAAGATATCGGAACGGTTGAAGGGAAAAGCAAATTAAGAAATGAAATGCTTACAAAAATAAACGAATTAATGATACCGGAAAAAATTAAAAATATCTATTTCACTGAGTTTGTAGTTCAGTAAAAGGCTTACACGGCATGTCCGACCAGATACTATCACAGGAAGAAATCGATGCACTTCTTACCGCAATGGATAAAGGGGAAGTTGATGTAAACGAGGGGAAAAAAGAACGCGGCGAAGCTGAGGTCAAAGCTTATAACCTTACTTCACAGAACAGAATGGTGAGGGATCAGTTTGATGCACTTGAGGAAGTATATGATAAGTTTTGTACATTAATGGACACCTCCATGACAACAAATCTTCAACAGGCTGTTGAAATCGAATTTGTTTCCACGGAAATGATTAAATATGGAGAGTTTATAAGTGCTTTCACAAATCCAACCGGTATTGGAATTTTCAGTATGGACCCTCTTATCGGTTCCGCAATGCTTGCTATGGAACCTAAGCTGGTATTCTCCCTGATAGATTGCATGTTCGGGGGAAATGGAAAACCAACAGATGAAATAAAAGACTTTACCATTATTGAACAGAGAATGGTTAAAAGAATCGTGACGGAAACGCTGAAAAAACTGGAAGAAGCCTGGAAAGTTGTTTATCCGCTTAAATTCTCCTTGAAAAAAATCGAATCCAAACCTGAATTTGTCCACCTGGTTAATCCAAACGAACAGATGCTTGTTATTCTCTTTTCGATAAAGGGGGAAGTCTTTAGCGGCAATATTCATTTGTGTATTTCTTCTCTTATGCTAGAGCCCATTAAGGAATATCTGTCTTCAAGATACATGACGGAAAAGGATATGGAAAACACGTGGATTTCTCAAATTAAGGATTTGCTGAAAAGTACTGATGTAACACTAATTGCAGAGCTTGGAAAAACCACAAAAACAATAGGGAATTTGCTGGCTTTAAAGGTTGATGATGTGATTAATCTGCCCACGGGAACCCAGGACTTGATCAAAATAAATGTTGAAGATGTTCCAAAATATCAAGGTTTTCCAGGAATTGTAAAAGGGAATAATGCAGTTGAAATAACAGGGTTGATTCAACAAATTGGAGGAAAAAAATAATAATGACTGAAGAAGATGAAAAAAACGAAACGGGCAGCCCTGATAGTGCCGAAACCACCGGTGAGACCGAAAGACAGGTAAATGATAGGAAAGAAGCGCCATATGAGTTTTCAGACATTGATCACTCAAAGGAAGCGGTGTCTGAAAGTAACATGGAGTTTTTGCTTGATATTCCGTTAGAGATTTCAATTGAACTTGGAAGAACCAGAATGTTGATCGATCAACTTTTAAAACTCAGTCAGGGATCTGTGATCGAACTTACAAAATATGCCGGCGAAACACTCGACATATTGGCAAATCAAAAGGTAATTGCAAAAGGAGAAGTCGTTGTTGTTAACGAAAAATATGGTATCCGTTTGACTGAAATCGTAAGTCCAATGGAAAGGGTAGAGAGGCTGGGATGAGTATTTATCCTGATATTATCCCCACGGCAATAAAAATGTTGACAGCCCTGGGAATTGTTCTTGGAGGGATGCTGGGTGTTTATTATCTCGCAAGGCGGATGTTGAAAAGGCAGACGGGAAATTCAAAAGGAAAAATGATCAAAGTTCTTGAAAGCAGCTTCATTGGAGTGAAAAAAAATATTTCCCTGGTAGAAATTCCTGGAGCAATTCTTGTTTTAGGAATTACAAACGACAACATATCCCTTCTTTCAAAAATAGAAAATATGGAAATAATAGAAGGTTATAAAAAAATTGAAAATAAAAAAGAATTGTTTTCATTTTCGGATCGTTTGCATCGATTTTCATTGAAATTAAAAGGGATGAAAAGTGTCGGGTAACAAGACGGAAAGGAATACTTTAGATACGACAAAACTGCTGGTCCTGAGTCTGGCCATATTTATAGGCTTTTTTCTGATGGTGCCTTCTGAAGTCTTTCCGCAAACGCCAACCGCCAGTTCACCTTTTTTTAGTATCAATGTTAAACAACAGGAAGATCCGGGACAAGTTTCGGTTGTTCTCCAGATATTTCTGTTACTGACAGTCCTTTCCATTGCTCCTGCACTTTTAATCATGATGACATCATTTACGAGGATTGCCATAGTACTTTCCGTCCTCCGTCAGGCAATCGGTACCCATTCAATGCCTCCCAATCAAATTATTCTTGGTTTGGCACTTTTTCTCACCTTTTTCATAATGGCTCCAGTTTGGGAAAAAGTGAATAATGAGGCCATTCAGCCATATTTGGAAAAAAAAATAACGCAAAAACAGGCGCTGGAGAATGCATTTAAGCCAATAAGAGCTTTTATGTTTAAGCAAACAAGGGAAAAGGATCTTGCCATGCTTGTTAAGATATCAAATACAGCAAGGCCCAAAAATATGGATGCCGTTCCCACCAGTGTTTTAATTCCTTCATTCATATTAAGTGAATTAAAAACAGCATTTCAGATGGCTTTTATGCTCTATGTACCGTTTTTAGTTATCGATATGGTCGTTGCAAGTGTCCTTCTCTCGATGGGAATGATGATGTTGCCTCCTATTATGATTTCTTTACCCTTTAAACTGATGCTGTTTGTTCTTGCAGACGGATGGTATTTGATTGTGGGATCATTGGTAAAGAGTTTTGGATAATATTGACGGTCTTATAAAAAGTTTAATTTCTACGTTTCGCTGAATACGGAACATATTTATGAGAATGACTATATAATGGGAGATTACAGGATATGACACCCGAACTAATAACAGGCTATTTTATTGACGCAATAAAAATTGCTATTTTATTATCAGCTCCGATGTTGCTGTCAGGTCTAATCGTTGGACTTATTGTGAGTGTCTTTCAGGCAGCAACGCAGATCAATGAAATGACGATGACTTTTATTCCCAAAATGTTGGCTGTAGCGGTAGCACTGATAATTTCTTTCCCATGGATGCTTCAGATAATGATCGATTTTATGAAAAATATGATAACCAGTCTGCCCTCATATATTCGATGAAATCATGAACAATGGCCACATTTACCTTCCCACTTATAAAGCTTCAATTGTTTTTTCTTGTATTTTTGCGTGTCAGCGCAATAATGATGAGCATTCCTGTTTTCGACAGTAAAACTATTCCTGTTATATTTAAAGCCGGACTGGCTTTTTCTATCAGCATGATGCTCTTTCCATTAATAAGAATGGATGACATAGCGGATTTTTCGAATATCATAACATTTGGTATAGGAGTAGTGGGAGAAATCATGTTTGGGCTTATCATCGGGATGTTTGTAAGGATGATATTTGCAGGCATTCAATTGGCAGGCCAGCTTGCGGGTTATCAGATGGGACTTGCTATTGCAAATGTTCTTGATCCCGCAACAAGCGGACAGTTCCCGATAATTTCACAGATATATAACCTGATTGCAATGCTGATATTTATTACAATAAATGCGCATCACTGGTTTTTAAGGGCGATTAAAGAAAGCTTTACCCTGGTTCCTCCTCTGGGATTTCAATTCAACAGCTCCCTTGCAGATCAATTGGTAAGCCTTTCCGGAAATATTTTTGTGATTGCTGTCAAAGTCGGAGCTCCAATCATAGTGGTGCTACTGCTAACGAGTGTGGCTTTCGGACTCATCGCCCGCACCGTACCCCAGATGAACGTTTTTATCGTGGCAATGCCTTTGAAAATTGCAGCAGGGTTATTATTTCTGATTTTAAGTATTCCTTATCTGGTCGTTTTTCTCAGGGGAATATTCCACGATTTCGGCAGCAGTATTATTTTTTTAATGAAAGCAGTTTGACTATTTAACAAGGCACAGAAGCTGGAAGGCTTGTCATCAAATTCTTACAAATTTTCAAGCCTCAAGACCCTATAACCTTATCGATTATGCAATATGGCAGAAGAAAGTTTTCAGGAAAAAACTGAGAGACCGACACCTAAAAAGATCGCAGATGCGAGAAAAAAAGGAACGGTTGCCAAAAGCAGGGAAATTCCATCTGCTGTAATAATGCTGACTTCCCTGGGAATTTTCTTTTTCTCGGGAAGCTGGATGTTTTCCAGCCTGTCTGAGTTTATGGGTTTGATATTCAAGAATATTGGTTCCTTTAGAGTTCATGACATTACAACTGCAAGCACATTATCAATTATGGTTTTAAAAAATGTACTGTCAATTATACTTCCATTTATGCTGGCGATAGTTACTGCCGGGATAGTGTCAAATATTATGCAATTTGGCTTTTTATTTAGCCCGGAAGCGTTTTCTCCCAAACTGTCCAAATTCAATCCAATAAGTGGCATAAAAAAACTATTTTCTTTAAGATCATTTATTGAGCTTGTTAAATCTTTAATCAAGATAACTTTTGTCGGTGGCATTGCTTATTTAACGATAAAGACGGAATTGAAAACCATTCCGACTTTAATGCAAATGGATGTTAAAGATATAATTTCATTTATCGGAATCACTTCTTTTAAAATTTGTCTGTATGTATCCATGGCCCTGATAATTTTAGCTGTTTTAGATTTTGCTTACCAGAAGTATGAGCATATTAAAAATCTGAAGATGACAAAACAGGAAGTGAAAGATGAAAATAAGCAGACAGAGGGAGATCCTCAAATAAAGGCTAGAATTAGAAGTATCCAGATAGAAATGTCAAGGCGCCGGATGATGGAGTCCGTTCCTGAGGCAGACGTTGTTATTACAAACCCAACACATTTGGCCATAGCGCTTAAATTCGATTCTGAAAAGATGATTGCACCCAAGATAGTTGCGAAGGGCGCTGGGAAGATAGCTGAGCGGATCAGAGAAATAGCCGACGAAAATTATGTTCCCATAGTTGAAAATAAGCTCCTAGCCCAGACGCTTTTTAAAATAACTGAGATAGGTGATTATATTCCTGCTGAACTTTATCAGGCAGTTGCAGAGGTTCTGGCTTATGTTTACAGGCTAAAAGGAATGCGGACCGGCGCATGATATACAGAGCGCTTCGCCTATAGAGCACTGCGTTCTAGTCGCTCTTTGCTTAATGACTGCTTTGCTTGAGGATTTGAATCCCGCATAACGAGAAGCTCCTTAAGGTCGTCAGGAGGTCCTTCAAAGCCCGAAGGGCTGATCTTCAAATCACACAGTGGCACTCCTTACGACCATTGGCCATTCAGAGACTTCATTTGATTTTCCCAATTAAAAAATGATTTTTGATTCTTAATCAATCTTTAATCCCCAAAAACTTATCGTCAATAAATTACCACTTACCGTCAAACATTTAACACCTTGAATCATTGTTCTTTAAAATATATGAACAGCCTCCTGTAATTATCAATCAAAATAAGGCGTTATTGAAATTTATAAGTTCTGCAAATATAGGCACGAAACATGCATAATGCTATATAGCGCGTGCGTGATAATATCAAAAAATACTCGTCTTTACCTTTGCCAATACCGAAACAGAGAAGGGCAAAGAGGCAGAAAGGTGTGAATTTATGGATGTGGCAAGTCAATCAAGGTTAGCGGCGCAACTACCCGTTATTTCTAAAAACAGCGATATGCTAATTGCGTTTGTTGTAGTTAGTATTCTGACCTTTATGATCATACCCTTGCCTCCGATACTACTAGATCTGCTCCTTTCGTTTAACATAACATTTTCCCTGACAATTCTCCTTGTCGGCATGTATATAATAAAACCCCTCGAATTTTCGGCATTTCCCAGCGTGCTTCTCATCGTAACACTGTTTCGATTGTCACTTAATATCGCTTCAACCAGAATAATTCTGCTTCATGGAAATGAAGGAGTAATGGCTGCCGGAAAGGTTATAAAAGCATTTGGAGGCTTTGTAGTTGGAGGAAACTACCTTGTAGGGATTATAGTCTTTCTGATTCTAGTGATTATTAATTTCGTCGTTATTACAAAAGGAGCCGGAAGAATAGCAGAGGTAGCTGCCAGGTTTACTCTGGATGGAATGCCGGGAAAACAGATGAGCATTGATGCGGATTTGAATGCCGGTTTAATAAGTGAAGATGAAGCCAGACAGAGAAGAGAGCAGATAACGCGGGAAGCGGAATATTATGGCGCTATGGATGGAGCAAATAAATTTGTTCGTGGAGATGCCATAGCGGGAATAGTCATAACCCTGATTAATATTATTGGTGGACTTGCAATCGGTGTTTTTCAAAATCAGATGAGTTTTTCTCACGCAGCGCAGAATTATACTTTACTTACTATAGGCGATGGACTGGTTACACAGGTGCCTGCTCTAATTGTATCTACTGCAGCCGGAATTATTGTAAGCAGGGCAGGATCAGAATTAAGTCTGGGAAAAGAAATTACAACACAGGTATTATTCCAGTATCGGGCTATTTTTATTGCTTCAGCGATTCTTTTTGGGTTTGCTCTTGTCCCCGGATTACCGGGAATCCCTTTCATGCTTTTATCAGCAGGGGCAGCAGGTCTCGCTTTTATCGTGTTCAGAGCAGGTAAAAAAGGTCTTGAAAAAGAAAAATCCGAGGAGATGCTGAAAGAAAAAGCCGTGCCGGAAGAAAAACTGGTAGCCCTTCCACCCCTTGATATACTCGCTCTCGAAGTCGGTTATGGGATTATTCATCTGGTAGATATGGAACAGGATGGCCAGCTTCTGGAACGTATTAAATCAATTAGACGCCAGGTCGCTCAGGAAATAGGCATTATTGTTCCACCGATTCATATTCAGGATAACATGCAGCTAAAGCCGGGCGAATATTCAATTTTACTGAAAGGAAATGTAGTTGGAAGCGGTGAGCTGATGACGAACTATTGTCTTGCCATGGATCCTGGAACTGCAAAGGCTAAACTAAATGGTGTGCCAACAAAAGAACCGACATATGGACTGCCCGCAATCTGGATAAAAGAAAGCAAAAAAGATGACGCCATAGCCAAAGGATACACAGTGGTTGATCCTGCTACGGTTTTAACAACACATATTTCAGACGTGGTCAGGCGCTATTCACATGAGTTGATAGGAAGGCAGGAGGCGCAGCAGATGCTGGACAATTTGAAAAATACACATCCAAAAGTTGTGGAAGAACTGATCCCCAATATGCTCTCACTTGGTGGAGTAGTGAAGGTCCTCCAGAACCTGCTAAAGGAACAGGTTCCTATTAGAGATTTGCTTGTTATACTTGAGACACTGGCTGATTGGACGCCAATGGTAAAGGATATAGATATGCTGACCGAATATGTTCGGCATTCACTGGCAAGAACGATTACAACCCTTCATCAAACCGATACAGGCGATATACCGGCTGTTACTCTTGGACACAGCATAGAAGAAGCTGTATCAGGAGCGATTCAGAGAACTGATCAGGGAAGTTTTGTTGCAATGGAACCGGATCTTGTACAAAAAATTATTACCGCTCTAACCGGGTATATGGAAAAATTTTCCTCGTTAAATTATCAACCGGTTATTTTATGTTCCGCTCAAATCAGGTTGCATTTCAAGAAGCTTATTGATCGCTTTATTTCAAATATAGCCGTTATTTCATATGATGAACTGTTAAGTCATATTGAAATAGAGTCTTTGGGAATTGTGGAGTTGTCAAATGCAGATTAAAAGGTTTGAAGCAAAGAATATGACGGAGGCCTTATGGCTGATTAAAAAAGAGCTGGGGCCTGAAGCTGTAATTTTATCAGCAAGGAGCCTGAAAAGGGAAAGAGGGATATTAGGAACTTTTAAAAAAAACGGCGTAGAAATAACAGCTGCGACGGACAATTTACTTTACCAATCAGAGGAAGAAAAAACATTAGCCAAAAGAGATTTTGATCGGGCTAAAAATGATCGGTTTGATCTTAAAATGCGCAGTTACAGAAATGATAAAAATGTGATTTCATCTTTAAAAAGTAAATTATTATTTCAGGATGTCAATGAGGACGTTGCCTATAAATTGACCGAAGAGCTGAAAAAGATCTTTTTGGCAAAGGATTTAATAGATGAAAAAAAGATGATGGAGATATTGGCTTTTACTATTAACGATATGGGGGCGGAATTTCGTCCTATAAAAATAAAACAAGGAAGCCGGAAAGTAATCGCATTAATCGGACCGGCAGGCGTTGGCAAGACAACAACTGCTGCAAAGGTGGCTGCTGTCTGGAAATTTCAAAAGAAAAGAGATGTTGCCATGATTCAGCTGGATAATCACAGGATCGGTGGCGTTGATCAAATTAAGGCTTTTTCAAAAATTATGGGTGTGCCGGTGGAAATTATTTCGGATAAAAACGGGCTTAAAGAAGCGATAAAAAAATTCAAACATAAAGAACTTGTAATAATAGATACACCCGGGTTGAACTGCAAAAATGACATGGAGGTTGAAAAATTTTATAAATATTTTGAAAAGATCAAAATCATTGAAACCCACCTTCTTCTAAGCGCAACAACCAAAGAGAAGGATTTTATTAATATTACAGAAAGATTTAATAAATTTGAAATCGACAGATTGATATTTACTAAGATCGATGAAAGCAGCACACACGGAAATATCCTCAGCCATTTAATTAGAACAAGAATACCTGTATCATGTTTTACTTGCGGGCACCAGATTCCTGAAAGTATTGAAGACGCATCTTTGGAGAGATTGCTCAGTCTAATTATAAGAGGTGGAAAAGAAAAAAGGCGTGGGATCGATTTTGTTAAAAATATAGAAACCATGAGCAATAAAGAAAATAAAGAAAATTATAATAAAGAATATTTTGTTGCAAACCAAAATTCGGATGTTTTTCACAAGCCTGGCTGCAAATGGACGAGGATGATAAAGGAAGATAATATTGTTGTTTTTAAAAGTATATCAGAGGCAGAAGCAAAGAGATTTAAGCCTTGCAGATATTGCACGCCTAAACCGGAAATGGAATATGAGTATCCAAAATACGATATGAGAAAAAGAAAAATCGCAAGTTGTTGATATCAATGAGAGACCATAGGAAAAGCAGAAGGCACAAAGGCAGAAGAATGATTTGCCTTGCGTAACCGCAGGCCAAAAGAAAAGCACAGTTCATCATTAACATAGTTGTTCAAGGAGATAGTCGTATAATGGGGCTGAAAGATAAAAAGAATAAAGTGATTAATCTTTCCAAAAGGATTGGTACGAAAGCTGCTATGAAAAGTGATAAGAATTCGGATAAAAAAGAAACAAGAGTCATTGCCATAACAAGTGGCAAGGGAGGGGTGGGGAAAACAAATATTGTTGCAAATCTGGGACTTGCATTAAGCAGGCTTGGGAAAAAAGTTCTTATCCTTGACGCAGATCTTGGCCTTGGGAATCTGGATGTATTGATTGGTCTGGCTCCAAAGTATAACCTGTCACACGTCATTTCCGGTGAAAAAAGCATACGGGAAATAATCCTAAAAGGGCCTGGAAACGTTGAGATACTTCCTGCTTCTTCGGGTATTCAGGAGCTCACCCAATTATCTAACCAACAGAAGATACAAATTTTAACAAAACTTGATTTATTAATAGATTCCTTTGATGTCCTGTTAATAGACACTGCTGCTGGAATTTCAACAAATGTTTTGGATTTCAATGCTACGGCTCAGGAAATTTTGATAGTTGTTTCACCTGAGCCTACTTCCCTAACAGACGCCTATGCATTAATGAAAGTACTTTCTCTGAAATATTCGGAAAAGCATTGTAAATTGATTGTCAACCAGGCTTCAAGTGATCAGGAAGGCAGGGAGATATACAGGCAGTTGAATTTGGTAGCTGAAAGATTTCTGGATATATCGGTTAAATACCTCGGATGTGTTTTGTTTGATGAAAAGGTTACCAAGAGTGTGAAGCGGCAACAGACGGTACTCGAATTATATCCGGATAGCCCGGCGAGCAAATCCTTTGTTATGCTGGCAAAAAAAGCAAAAAATATGAAGATCTCAAAATCAACAAAAGGAGATTCTAATTTCTTCTGGGATCATCTTGTTCAGGGTAGATTGGTTTCTTAATTTTAGCGGTCTGGTAAATCTTGTCTGACGAAACTCGAACGTAGTGGTCTTTAAGCTTGTCGGTGTGGGACCAGCTCTATCTTGTATAGTTTAGCAATAGAATAAGATATCATGCAAGTGGCCAAAGAACAAAAAAATAAGAGTGATAGCTTGAGCAGAGAGCAGACAATCATGCGGTATCTGCCTCATGTAAAGCGTATTGTTCAAAGAATAGCGGTGCATCTTCCACAAAGCGTAGAAATAGACGATTTATTAAATGTCGGGGTTATTGGTTTAATACAAGCCATCGAACGATATGACCCTGCCAGGGATAATAAATTTATGACTTATGCGGCATTCAGGATTAGAGGTGCTGTGCTGAGTGAGCTTCGATCAAGGGACTATATTTCAAGAACAAACAGAA
>CAJHXW010000234.1_pt1 | contig 21403 bp, 15 predicted proteins | sample 9198581 | NCBI WGS metagenome assembly CAJHXW01 (sample SAMEA7708328, study PRJEB35096) | sediment metagenome | biome: marine neritic benthic zone biome [ENVO:01000025]; feature: sediment [ENVO:00002007]; material: shallow marine sediment [ENVO:03000034] sea grass bed [ENVO_01000059] ...
AAAATTCTTATAATTTTCGGCTTGTATTCATTTCTCCGGGCCATGGTGTTTCCCCTTGATTTAACGAACCAGAAAGAAATAAAGAAAAATAAAAAACCGACAACAGCAGAAAACACAGAAGGGTCTATATCAAACACGGGTCCTGTCTTCTGGCCAATAACGGCTCCTGCAATCATGAGTAAAATCGGAAAAACGTAAAGAAGAAACGAAGCTTTGAGAAGCGAAGCGGTTTCGATACTGAGAACAATTCTGTCCCCCACCTGAGCACCTGCCTCATTGATGGCTTCCACTTCCATTTCAGTGCCACTTTCTCCTGAGCTGCAGGAGCTTTTTGCCGAGCATGTTCGACAGGCACTACTTCTGGTGGTTTTCACCCATGCGGAGGTGGAATCAAGCTTGATGACTATGCCTCTTTCTGTTGCCAATATCTTTACCTTTATGCCAACTTCACCAGGACCCGTTAAGTCCCCTTAACCCGTTCATATAGAGCCGACCTGAAGCGATAAAAAGTGAATAGCGGGTAAGTAAAACAGGCAGGTTGTGGGATTTTGCAAGTTTGATTATATTTTCATCCGGTCTTTTTCCCCTCACAAACACCACCGCTCCCACACCGGTAATTTTGGCCGTCCTGATAACATCATCGGACAGCAATCCTGTCAGAAGAACGGATTGTTCAGCCACTGCAGCCAGAACATCATCCATCAAATCGGCACCACCCGCACCCACCATGTTTTTATCGAGTTGATCTTCTCCCACAAGAACTTCTGCCTTTAATACATCCTTTATTTCTGATAACTTCATGAAAAAATTCCCTAATGAGTTCATAGTTGATAGCTGATAATTAAAGAGTTATAATCATTTTTACTATGAACTGTGAGCTATGAGCTATTGACTAATTTCATGCCATAGGAATATAAAAAAGTCAATGCCGCTGTCCATTAATGGCCAGAACGGTTGACTGCATTGAAAAAGCAGACTATAACCCACCTGAATCTTGCAAGTGGAGCCTTATGATGAAAAACAATACAAAACAGGTAAATGAGGCGGCAGAATATATAAAAAACAGGGCCGGAAAAGGCTTTAAAATAGGAATGATGACAGGTACAGGCCTTGGTGAATCTGCACAGTCACTGGCAACAGTTGCGTCTTTTGAATATAAAGATATTCCGCACTTTCCGGTTTCAACGGTCGAAAGTCACAGGGGAAAACTCACTGTCGGTGAAATGTACGGCAAAAAGGTGATCGCCATGCAGGGCCGTTTTCACCTCTATGAAGGATATTCACCCCTTGAAGTGACTTTCCCCATCAGGGTGATACAACAGCTTGGCGTGAAAATACTGATTCTTTCAAATGCAGCAGGCGGTCTTAACCGTAAATTTAAACCGGGGGATATCATGATTATCAAAGATCATATCAATTTGACTGGTTCCAATCCCCTTATTGGCAAAAATAATGAAAGCTGGGGTATTCGATTCCCTGACATGTCTGAAGCTTACGACAAAAACCTTGCCGCCCTGGCCGAGAAAGCCGGATCAAATACTGGAATCAATCTTAAGAAAGGTGTTTACGCAGGACTTAAGGGGCCGTCCCTGGAAACCCCTGCTGAGATCCGTTTTCTTAAAACCATAGGTGCCGACGCGGTCGGATTTTCAACTGTTGTCGAAGTAATCGCTGCCGTGCATGCAAATATGAAAGTACTCGGCCTGTCAACCATAACCAATGTGAACGATCCTGACAATCCTGTTCCTGCAACAGTTAAGGAAATCATTGAGGTTGCCCAAAAAACTGTTTTTGATCTAGAAAAAATTATAAGCAACGTTGTGGAGAATATTTAAAACTATGAATTCAGCTGACATAATCGTTTCAAATGGAATTGTTCTGACTTTAGATAACAAAAACTCACAAATAAAAAAACCTTGGCATATTTTTACTAGGCATTCTCCGCAATAAAATTCTTGATTTTTATATGAAATCATAAGGAAGCATATGATGAAAAAAGAAACTTTACATTTGCTCATACTTGAAGATAATCCCGATATTGCAAAGAGAGCGGTAAAGGCCCTTGAAAGGGATGAATTTAGCATAGAATTAAACAGGGTAGACAACCAAGAATCATTTAAGAAAGCCCTGGATGAAAAGCCGGACTTGATCCTTGTCGATTACAACCAGCCAACTTTAGGCGGTATGTCTGCCTTGGAAATTAAGGAAGAAACGGCGCCTGAGATACCGCTGATTCTTATTTCAGATAAAATCAGCGATGATGCCCCAGTTGAGTGTTTAAAAGCAGGAGCAACCGATTATGTTCTAAAAGACATGTCCCGTCTGGGGCAGGTAATAAAACGAGCCCTTAAGGAAACAGAAACCTACAAAGAACGCATGCGTGCCAAGCAAGCACTGTTAATGAGCGAGGAGAATCTACGCCAGGTACAAAAGATGGAGGCTATCGGAACACTGGCAGGGGGAGTCGCACATGATTTTAACAACATACTTATGGCAATTCAGGGAAACGTCGACATCGCCCTAATGGACATTCAAGAAGACAATCCTGTGCATCTAAATCTTATGGAAATTCGAAAAGCGTCGGAACGTGCCTCCGACCTTACCCGGCAACTCCTGCTTTTCAGTCGCAGGCAGCCCATGGAACAGATTCCTCTTGATCCTAACAAAATAATTAAAACCCTTTTTAAAATGCTAAACCGTCTTATCGGTGAAGATATTCTCCTGACAGTTGATCTGGCAAGCGATCTTAAGATGATTAAGGGGGATGCGGGAACGATAGAACAAGCTGTAACAAACCTTGTAGTCAACGCCCGGGACGTCATGCCTGGCGGCGGAAGGATTATTGTTAAGACTAAAAATGCACTTTTTAACGAAGAAGATTGCAAGCCAAACAGTGACGCAAAACCAGGAGAATGTGTATGTGTATCCGTACAGGATTTCGGAGGTGGCATCGAACCATCCATTTTAGATCGCATTTTTGATCCTTTCTTTACCACAAAGGAACAGGGAAAAGGAACCGGCCTGGGACTCTCAGCAGTATATGGCATTGTCAAAAAACACAAAGGGTGGATAAATGTGGAAAACGCACCCGGTGAAGGAACCACATTTAAAATGTATCTACCGAGCATTTCTGTAAAGCCTGAACAAGAACACCCCATTCTTTCCCAGAAAGAATTTAGAGGCAACCAGGAACAAATTTTATTGGTTGAGGATGAAGAAGTTGTAAGGAATCTACTTAAGGAAATGCTTTCCGGAAAGGGATATAAAGTTTTTTCTGCTGCTAATGCCAAAGAAGCGCTTGATATCTTTGAAAAAGAGAAAGGTGCCTTTGACCTTGTTTTTTGCGATGTGATTTTGCCCGATCTAAGAGGGCCGAAGCTGGTTGAACAGCTTTTAAAACAAAAACCAAAAATCCGTGTTTTATTCACCAGCGGATACAGCGATGAAAAATCAGACCGGAAAATGATTCATCAGCTTGGATATCCGTATCTTAAAAAGCCGTTTACATCGTATGACATGCTAAGGGCTGTAAATGAGGCATTGGAAAAGTAATGAATTTCGATACTGTTATTCATAACTGTACCATCGTTACTGTTAATCCTGAATTTGATATCATTAAACAAGGCGTGATCGGTATAAAAAACGGCCGTCTTGAGCAAATTTCGGCAATGACTCACGATCAAAAACTACCTGACTCAAAAAAGGTAATCGACGCAAAAGGCGGGATTGTCATGCCCGGACTTGTTAATACCCATACCCACCTTCCCATGACGATGTTCAGGGGGCTTGCTGATGACCTCCCGCTTGACAAATGGCTTAATGAACATATATTCCCAGCCGAAAGAAAACACATCAACCCAGAAGCTGTCAGAACCGGAGCCCTTCTGGGATGTGCTGAGATGTTGCTCTCAGGAACCACAACATGCTGTGACGGATATTTTCTTGAGGATGTTGTCGCATCAGCGGTATATGATTCCGGCATGCGTGCTGTTCTCGGTCAGGGCGTTATAGATTTTCCGGCACCCGGTGTTCCGGATCCATCAAACAACATCAACCATGCAGTGACGATGACGGATAAATGGCGGAGCATGTCTTCTTTGATTTCTCCTTCCATATTTTGTCATTCCCCGTATACCTGTTCAGCAAAGACACTAAAAAAGGCCAAGGCTGCGGCAAAAGGGCTTCTCTTCCAGATTCATACAGCAGAAACAAAATCTGAATGGGATCAGATTCAGTCAGAACATAAGACATCCCCGGTAAAGTATCTGGACCGGATCGGAGTAATCGACCAAAACACTTTGCTTGTGCATGGAATTTGGATTGATAACAATGATATAGAGATAATTGCAAAGCGTCATGCAAAAGTTGCCCATAATCCGGAAAGCAACATGAAGCTTGCTTCTGGTATCGCACCGGTCCCGGATTTTTTAGAAGCCGGCATAACGGTTGGTCTTGGAACAGACGGATGTGCAAGTAATAACAATCTTGATCTTTTTCAGGAAATGAATGTTGCGGCGAAACTTCACAAGGTCAACACTCTTGACCCCACCATCATGGATGCGCGTACCGTGCTTAAAATGGCAACCATTGAGGGCGCAAAAGCAATCGGACTTGATAAAAAAATCGGCTCCCTTGAGATCGGCAAACTGGCGGATCTTATAGTCATTGATACAAACAGTCCACACCTTGTCCCCATGTATGATCCCGTGTCCCACATTGTTTATACCATCCGCGGATCAGACGTGCGGGATGTGGTTATTGGAGGAAAAATGATAATAAGGAATAAGAAACTGCTTACCATAGACCATGCAGGGGTAATGAAAAGAGCTTCTCGGTTAGGAAAGGCAATTTATTTAACGACTCAAGACTGATGTTCTTACAAAAAAGTCACGAATTCAGCTATAGATGGCTGAGTAAAAAGGTTTATATGCCCCCGCTAAAAAAGCGGAATAAAAAGGGTGACTTCTTACGACGCCTTGCATACTGATTTTTATTCGCCTTCAAATTCAGTTAGCGTAAATACGTTATAATCTTTTATCTTCTCTTTGCCTTTTAAATCCGGAAGATCAATGACAAAGGCGCATTCGATAATTTCCCCTCCTAGCTTTTCCACCAATTGAGTTGCTGCCGAGATAGTGCCGCCGGTGGCTATCAGATCATCCACGATTACCACCTTATCTCCCTTTTCTAAGGCGTCCTCATGCATCTCGACAACATTTTTTCCGTATTCAAGGGTGTACTCAGCACTTATTGTTTTGTAGGGGAGTTTCCCTTTTTTTCTTACCGGAATAAGTTCTATGTTGAGTTGATATGCCAGCACGGCGCCGAAGATGAATCCCCTGGCATCAATGGCCACAATTTTATCGATATCCATGTCTTTATAGCGGTTATAAAATGCATCATATGCTACCTTGGATGCTTCTGGATCCATAAGAAGCGTTGTTATATCCCTGAACATGACACCCTCTATCGGCCAGTTTGGAACGGTTCGGATCTTGTCTTTCAGATTCATGGTGATCACCTCATTTTATTTTTAAAATAACCTGTTTTAAAAGATTCAGCACATTGTCTGAGTTCCTGTTAAACACCTCCAGTATCTCATCCCAGGAAACAGCGACTTCGTCTTCCTTCCAACAATCGTAATCCGTTGACATGGCAACAACAGCATACGGAAGACCTGCTTCGTTTGCAAGAATTGCCTCAGGTGCAACTGACATGTTTATGACGTCAGCGCCCCATATTCTGAACATCTCTGACTCTGCCTTTGTCGAAAACCTTGGTCCCTCAATGGTTATTACAGTTCCCCCATTATGGGCTGGAAAACCGAGCTCTTTTGATGTTTTATAAAGGGCGCTTCGCAACGATGCATCAAATGGATGGGACATCGACGTATGTTTGGCACCGTTTTCAAATGATTCGTGAAATGTTATTTTCCTATGCCTGGTAAAATCAATAAACTGGTCAACAATGACAAAGTCCCCCCTTCTTATTTCCTCCTTCAGGCTTCCACAGGCTGTTGTGGCAATGATATGCGTCACATGCTGGTCTTTTAACGCCTGTATGTTTGCCCGGTAGTTGACCTGTGTTGGGCTGTATTGGTGATTTTTTCCGTGTCGTGCCAAAAGCACGACATCAACCCCGTTGATCTTACCTGCAGTTAATGTTGACGATGGGTTTCCATAAGACGTATTAGCACGAACTTCATTTGCATCTTCAATAATCTTCGGGTCATCCAGACCGGAACCTCCTATAATCCCAACTTTTACCATTAAATCACCCCCTAATTTTAATCAGATTACTACCGTGGTGGCTTGTTTATCATTTAGAAAAAACATGGTCCTTTGGCCAGGCCATAGATAAATGGATACATTGAACTGGTATTATTACTTTGGGTATTTCAGATCACTCCAGTTCATTTTAGGCATTAAATTGTATTGCAATTTTAAAATAAATTACGATAAAAACAAATAACCAATTACACAATTTCGATTGATTTGTAAACATTTATGGGAAAAGGATAAAAACATGGAGACAGAGTGCCATTACAAACGCCCCATCTGGCTGGGCGAGAACCCCAAAGTTGTAAAAATCATAGATCAGAGGCGGCTTCCACATGAGGTTGCTGTTGAAGAACTAAGAACAGTGGATGATATCATAAGGGCAATCCAAGACATGTATGTCAGAGGGGCACCGTTAATCGGCGCAACTGCAGCATACGGAGTATATCTGGCGACCTTAAATTCACCGGATTCAACTATCGGTGAGGATTATCTTAAAAAAGAGTGTGACAGGATCAAATCCGCAAGGCCTACGGCGGTCAATCTTATCTGGGCTGCGGACAGAGTTTTGTCTAAAATTTTAAAATTAGAAAGTTCCCGGGAAGTCATTTACGCGGCAAAAAAAGAGGCAGGGAAAATTGCTGATGAGGAAACTGAAAACTGCAGAAAAATTGGTAAGCATGGAGTCGTATTAATTGAGGAAATCAGCCGCAGTAAAAAGGAAAAAACAGTCAATATATTAACTCATTGCAATGCAGGTTGGCTTGCATGCGTCGAATACGGGACGGCAACCGCACCCATATATGCTGCATTTGACAAAGGAATTGATGTACATGTATGGGTAGACGAAACCAGGCCACTTAACCAGGGAGCAAGGCTTACCGCCTGGGAGCTTGGAGAATACGGCGTAAAGCATACGGTTATTACCGATAATGCCGGCGGCCATCTCATGCAGCATGGGTTGGTTGATATGGTAATCGTTGGCACGGACAGAACCACTTATACCGGTGATGTTGCAAATAAAATCGGAACTTATTTGAAAGCGCTTGCAGCCAAAGACAATCATATTCCTTTTTATGTCGCCCTTCCGTCCAGCACCTTTGACTGGGATCTGAGAAACGGAATCAAGGAAATCCCCATAGAAAAACGTAATCCGGATGAAATAAGATTTATACAGGGCATGGGTAACGACAGCATACAAAGTGTTCTGGTTCCACCCCCTAAAAGCCCTGTTGCAAACTACGCATTTGATGTGACGCCGGCAAGGCTTGTAACCGGTTTTATAACCGAAAGGGGAATCTGCAAGGCAAACGAAAATGATATAAAGAGGTTATTTCCGGAAAAAAGATAGAAAATATCGCAGTAAAGAACAGACCTACATTTTTTCCTCTGTTTATATCCATCTGCGGTAAAAAAACAATTTCGCCAGGGCCAAGATGTTTTTTTATCTCTATCTTACGAGACTGTTACCTGTAGTAATTCTCATAAATATGTTCCGTTTTAAATGAGGAAACTGTTTGGGTGTATTTAAGATCGTTGAGAAAGAACTTGTGTGCCATATTGACAATTGGTTAGTATTATCTCTGATACTTCAATCAATTATAATATGCTCGGTTAAGTTCTTTCTTTACGATCTCTTATATACGGGTTTTTCATCGTTTATAACGGAATATATTTACGGAAAACAGTATAAATTGCGAAGAACCATACCCCTCACTTATTTTCCATAAAGACTTTCCAAATTTTAATTATTTTTTCCTGCAGCCTGTAAAATTTATCTTCAGGTACTTCGGCGTGTTTTTCTTGTAAGCTGAATCTGTGGGCAACCGCTCTGAATATTAGGTAAGCGTGTCTTAACAGATAAGCAGTATATTGGCCAATTATTTTGGTTTCAGTCAGGGACTGTAGTTGGCGGACATTATCCGTAAATTTTAAAAGTTCCGGATATTTATTGGAATTTAACAAAATCAGGTACTGAACCAAAAATTCGATATCAACCATTCCACCCCTGCCCTGCTTGATATCAAAAATACCGGACATTGGCTTTAAATGCTCCTGGCGCATTCGTTCGCGCATGTCACTAACTTCACTTTGAAGCCTTGTTCTATCTCTGGGTATTAAAAGAACTTCTTTACGAACATTATTGAAATGCTCTATTAAATGGGTATCTCCGCATATGGCCCTTGCCCTTGCCAGTGCCTGGTGTTCCCACGTCCAGGCATTTTTATGCTGATACTTGCTAAAGGCCTCTATCTGACTGACCAGGACACCGGAACTTCCGCTGGGTCGCAATCTCATATCAATCTCATATAAATTACCCGCACGTGTATGGGCAGCTAAAATATGGACAACGCGCTGTCCCAAACGGGCAAAAAACTGTGCGTTGTCAATCCGTTGCAAGCCACCTGTAGTCTGACCACCGGTTCCTGCATGAAGAAAAACAAGGTCAAGATCAGAAGCGTATCCGAGTTCAATCCCACCCAGCTTTCCATAGGCGATCACAACAAATCCTCTGTCGCATTCTTGCCCGTCCAGAAAACAGGTCGGGGTTCCGTGCTTTTCAACCAGATGATTCCACGCAAGGTCAACGACTGCACTTAAAACAGTTTCTGCAATATAGGAAAGATGGTCACTCACACGCATGAGGGGAAGCGACCCGGATACATCTGCTGCTGCAACGCGTAATGTGTTCGCCTGTTTGAAAATACACAACTGTTCAATATAATATTCAAGTTCATGGGTATTTATTTGTTCAAGTTTCTTCTTGAGCTCTGCATTAAGGTCATCCTTTTGTGGCGGAACATAGAGGGTGCGAGTATCCAGGAGCTCGTCCAAAAGTACGGGATGGCCGGCCAGCAGAGATGTGATAAGAGGACTGGCGCATGACAGTTTGACCAGATGGGTCAATGCCGAAGGATTTTCTATCAACAGGGCAAGATAGCAGGTACGCCTTTCAATGGTCTTAACCAGATCGACCACTCGATTTAATGTAATATCCGGCTGCTCGACAGTACTGATTTCCTTTAAAATAAGTGGAACCAGATTATCAAGGCGTCTTCGGCCTTCAGCGCTGAGCGCTCGTGTTGAAAGATCGTTGCGCAGATGATTAAGCAGACGTATCACATCGTCAGGGTTTCTATAGCCTGCTTTTAAAAGGGTTTGGGCTGAATACTCATCATCTGTCAGCCCGAGCCATATATTGCCAAGTTCATCCGAAGCTCTTTCTTCCTTTTCTTTTAAATCCCCTGTTTCTAAAAGCGCCATGAAATGTGCATGAACATTTTTTCTATGCTTTCCAAGATGTCCACTAAATATTTCATAACTGTCAAAACCCATTGATACAGCCAGTCTTTCTCTGTCAATCTGTTCTGTGGGGAGCTTGTGGGTTTGCTGATCATAAAATTCCTGAAGACGATGTTCAGTCTTTCTTAAAAATTCGTATGCCTGCAAAAGTTCGTCACATACATTCTGCGGAAAATAGCTTTCTTCGGCAAGAATTTTTAATACCTTTACAATTCGTCGCTCTTGGAGAGCAGGTACAACACCGCCTCTTATAAGCTGGAATATCTGTCCGAAAAACTCGATTTCGCGTATACCTCCGGACCCGAGCTTAATATTTTCTCTCATTTTTTTTCTTTTTACTTCAAGAGAAATCTTCTTCTTCATATCCCTTAAGGATCCGAAAACACCATAATCAAGGTATCTGCGGTAAATAAAGGGTTTAAGCTTTTTAAGCAGTTTTTCCCCGGCCTCTTTATCACCGGCAACGATCCTTGCCTTTATCCATGCATAACGCTCCCATTCTCGTCCCTGCTGTTGATAATACTGCTCCATGGCGTCAAAACTCATGCACAGCGGTCCATTTTCACCAAAAGGACGAAGCCGGGTATCGACCCGAAAGACAAATCCATCTGAAGTAACTTTCCCTATTATTCTAATAAACTTTCGGCAAAGTTGCAGAAAGAATTCTTCATTACTTATAGATTTAGGTCCCTGTTTTGTTTTTCCCTGCTCAGCAAAGGTGAAGATGAGATCCACGTCAGAGGAAAAATTAAGCTCATGCCCGCCAAGCTTACCCATGCCGATGACAATAAGACGCAGGGGTAATTTGTCAGACCCTGTGGGAATCCCGAATTCCGCGCATTGCCAGTCATAGAGGATTGAAAGTGTACGGTCTATACATGTATCGGCCAGGGCAGAAAGGTCGGACATGGTTTCCACCAGATCTGAAAGACCTGTCAGATCGCGCCATGCAATACGAACCATCTCACGGGTTCTAAAAAGACGGAGTGTCTTTTCCAGTGTCAGGTCTTCCTTTATATCGGCCAGAGCTGTTTTAAGTCTATTACTGTATAAATCAGAGGAAAAGCGTTGGTGAAGGTCGCCGCTTTCAAAAAGACCGCCTGCCATTTTTGGGTTGCGAGTGCATGATATGGCAACAAAATCACTAAGGGTAAATACTTGTTTTATTTCTTTAAGAAATTTTTGATCCTTTGATATATCGATTTTGGCTTTATCTGATGCAATACAAAAGGCATCCCATTTTCTGGTAAAATCCGCGGCCAAAATTTCCGGAAGCTTTTTAAGATGTTTCATATAATTAATGTGGGGTCATGGATAACAACTTTTAAAATATGAAGGGATAAATATCGATAAACTCGTAAAAATTATTACCGATGGCTAATTATAGTAGTTGTCATAAATATGTTCCGTTGTAAGGCACAGTGATTTTTCAGGGGTGAAACAATACATGCCGTATACCGAGGTCCTGAAAAAGCGCTGCAACGAAGCAGATGGGGCTTTCTACGACGCCATCAGTTTTTAGCGGCCTGTTTAATTAAAGAGACCGCATCAGCGATTTGTTCCTTTTTTGAAATTTCAAATGCCGAATAACCAAATTTATCTCTCAGCAGGTTTATTGCAGACGGTATTTTGAAAATATCCGGTGTTCCGCGTACCGTTATTTTCAACGAACGGCTGTGGGGCTGGATTTTAACCGTCCAGAAAATATCAGGTGTTTCATCGAATTTTCCGGTGCGTGGTTCGTAGTGCAGTTCCCCTTTAAAATGACGCCTTACTGTTGAAAGTAACTCTTCACCAAAGCTTCGGATAGCAGGAGGAAGTTCGATGAGAAAAAGTTTATCCCCCGGAGGTACGGCCTGTGGAGGTTGATATCCAGTATCTTTGACCGGCGGTTTTTTTTCTGAAATCTGCTTGACCTTGACAGGTATTTTCTCAGGTTTCGGTACGCTGGCAGCAAGCTTTTTTTGTTCGGACGGACTATCGCTTAAAAGAAAAACCTGATTGGTACTGCCTATATTAATCAGCCGTGTTGTTTTTGGATCAAAGGTAATGCGACTGGCTTTTTCATCAAAGTAAATATCAGATTCCAAAAGAAGGATGCTAAATGGACCTATTTTACTGTTACAATCTCCGAAGGCGTCAGTTTCCTCAGGATCAAGGACAGCCTTCCAGACTCCATCGCCAATGTGCCTGACACTTTCAATGGTAACTTTTAATCCCATGGCATTTCTCCGGATACTCTTTAAAGGCCTCTTAAAGCAACAGTAAATGCAGCTGAATGATAAAAATTCAAATACCGGATACAGCTCTTGTTGTCAACTTGTCATTTTTAGCCTAATTAACTGGATCCTCTTTTGCCAGCAACGGAAAAATTTGTGCCAATCCGTGGTTATAGTGGTTCCCATAAACATGTTCCGTTTTAAAAGAGGAAACTGTTTGAGTGTATTAAAGATCGTTAAGAAAGAACTGGTGTGCCATATTGCCAATTGGTTGGTATTATTTCTGATACTAAAATCAATTTTAATATTCTCGGTCTGTTCTTTTTTTACGATCTCTTATATACGAGTTTTTCATCGTTTAAAACGGAGTATATTTATGGGAAACAGTATAAAAAATAATTAGATTACTGTTGCCAAACTGTTTTATTTTTTGTATCAGAGCTTGGAACTGATAAATTCACTCTGCCTCCCTTTCGAAAACAGGAATTTTGAACTCAAAATGAAGACAAACAAAGCACTTTTAGCCTTAGAAGACGGGCGTATATTCTCATGTCAAAGTTTTACAGGCCCTGGAGAGGCCTGGGGTGAAATTGTATTTAATACCAGCATGACTGGTTACCAGGAAATACTCACCGATCCATCGTATAAAGGGCAGATGGTCACCATGACCTACCCTTTGATTGGCAATTATGGCGTTAATCCGAAAGATGTCGAATCCGATAGAATACAGGCTTCCGCATTTCTAATAAAAGAATATCAAAGCTTTCCCAGCAACTACCGATCAACTGAAACACTTGCCGATTATCTGAAGAATCAGCAAATCCTTGGAATAGAAGCGTTGGATACCCGTGCAATTACAAGACATATTCGAAACACGGGCGCCATGCGCGCATTTGTATCCACTAAAGATCTTGACCCGTCTTCTCTTGTGATGCGGGCAAATGAAATTCCTCCTATGGAGGGGCAGGATCTTGCAAAAACGGTAACAACCAAAGTTCCTTTTTGCTGGGAAAATGGCAGTCCAAAATTTTTTGATTCCAAGACTCCTGCTTTAAATAATAGCGTTTTTAAATACCGAAAAGAAAAAAAATCTATAGTCGCTTTTGATTTCGGCATTAAATATAATATATTAAGATGCCTGGAATCTGAGGGATTTGAAATTGTTGTTGTGCCTTCTTCAACAACAGCCGATACCATAAAACAAATGTCACCGGATGGAATTTTTCTTTCCAACGGTCCCGGTGATCCTGAACCTGTGACGACTGCCATTGGAACAATCCGGTCCCTTTTAGGGTATCGTCCCATATTCGGAATCTGTCTGGGACACCAGCTTCTGGGACTTGCCCTGGGCGGAACGACCTTTAAATTAAAATTCGGTCACAGGGGTGGCAATCAACCTGTAAAGAATCTTTTAACCGGAAGAATCGAAATTACATCTCAGAATCATGGATTTGCCGTTGATCTTGACACTTTAAAAGGAAAGGATATCGAAATCACGCATATTAATTTAAATGATAATACCTTAGAAGGGTTCAGACATTTGAAATATCCTGCCTTTGCCGTACAATATCATCCCGAAGCCTCTCCGGGTCCCCATGACGCAAGATATCTTTTCGATGAATTTAAACAGATGATGAACAAATAGATGCCAAAACGCACAGACATAAATAAGGTACTAATCATAGGCGCCGGCCCTATTATTATCAGCCAGGCATGTGAGTTTGACTACTCGGGCACGCAGGCATGCAAGGCTTTAAAAGAAGAGGGCTTCGAAGTTGTACTGGTAAACAGTAATCCTGCGACCATCATGACCGATCCGGAGATGACCGACAAAACCTACATTGAGCCTGTAACCCCTGAAACTGTTGCCATGATTATTGAAAGGGAAAGGCCTGATGCGATTTTGCCGACACTAGGCGGACAGACAGGCTTAAATACCGCTATAGAAGTTGCTGACATAGGCGTTCTCGATATATTTCACGTTGAAATGATCGGCGCATCGGTGGAATCTATCAAAAAGGCTGAAGACAGGGACCTGTTTAGAAAAGCAATGAGAAAAATAGGTCTTCGCATACCCAAAAGCGGTATTGCAACCAATATGGATAAAGCCCGGGCCATTGCCGATGAAATCGGTTTTCCGATCATTATACGTCCAGCCTTTACTCTGGGTGGAACCGGCGGGGGAGTGGCCTATAATCCCGAAGAACTTGAAAAACTGGCTAAAGGTGGAATTGATGCGAGTCTGATCAATCAGGTGATGCTGGAAGAATCGGTTTTAGGCTGGAAAGAATATGAGCTTGAGGTAATGCGGGATAGAAATGACAACGTTGTCATTGTCTGTTCCATTGAAAATATGGATCCAATGGGGATACACACAGGCGACAGTATTACTGTTGCGCCGGCCCAGACCTTGAGTGATAAAGAATACCAGATAATGCGGAATGCATCTATTGCCATACTCCGTGAAATAGGTGTGGATACCGGTGGCTCAAATGTTCAGTTCGCCATTGATCCAAAGAACGGCGAAATGATCGTCGTTGAAATGAATCCGAGGGTTTCTCGCAGCAGTGCTCTTGCTTCCAAAGCAACCGGTTTTCCTATTGCCAAGATCGCCGCTAAGCTGGCGGTGGGATATACCCTAGATGAAATTACAAACGATATTACCGGAGAAACCTTTGCATCCTTTGAGCCAACCCTTGACTACTGTGTGGTTAAAATACCGCGATGGACATTTGAGAAATTTCCTGAAACCCCGGACTTTATTACCACGTCGATGAAATCTGTGGGTGAGACCATGGCTATCGGCAGGACGTTTAAAGAAACTCTTCAAAAGGGCTTAAGATCCCTTGAAATCGGCAGATTTGGTTTAGGTGCTGATGGAAAGGATAAAAACCTGCCCACAAAATTCGAAATTGAACAGAACCTGGCCACACCAAATTCCCAGAGAATTTTTTACCTGCGGTATGCGTTGCTGGCGAAAATGTCGATTCAATCCATTTATGAATTAACAGGGATTGATCCCTGGTTTTTGTATCAGCTTCAGCAGATTGTGGATTTTGAACAAAAAATTGCGGCGGCTAAAAACGACATTTCCGCTTCCCTTTTAATACAAGCTAAATCTTGGGGATTTTCAGATATTCAAATTGCCCACTTAACCGGTACAACAGAAGATTCTGTTAAAGAAAAACGAAAAGAGTTGAATTTGCATCCAGTTTATAAGCTGGTTGATACATGTGCAGCCGAATTTAAAGCCGCTACGCCTTACTACTATTCCACATACGAATCTGAATGCGAAGCAAGGGTTTCTCATAAAAAAAAGGTAATGATTTTGGGCGGCGGTCCGAACAGAATCGGCCAGGGAATCGAATTTGATTACTGCTGCGTCCATGCTTCATTCGCTCTTGCTGAAGAAGGGGTTGAAAGTATCATGGTCAATAGCAATCCCGAAACCGTCAGTACGGACTACGACACATCCGACAAACTCTACTTCGAGCCGCTGACAAAAGAAGATGTTCTTCATATCGTTGAAACCGAAAAGCCCATGGGAGTCATTGTTCAATTCGGCGGCCAGACTCCCCTTAACCTTTCCACTTCGCTATTTGAGGCAGGGGTTCCCATTTTAGGTACTCAACCGGAGAGTATCGACCGGGCCGAGGATAGAGAGCTTTTTCAGGCCATGTTAAAAAAACTGGACCTGATTCAGCCGGATAACCAAACAGCCACATCGGTGCATGAAGCCGTGGTCGCAGCTGAAGCAATCGGATATCCTGTGATTGTCAGGCCTTCATATGTGCTGGGCGGAAGGGCCATGAAAATCGTCTATGATCAAAACGATCTGAGAAATTATACAAAACTTGCCATTACCGCATCTCCTGAGCATCCGGTATTGATCGACAAGTTTCTTGAAGACGCTATTGAGGTTGATGTGGATGCCATTTCAGACGGCTCGATTACCACCATCGGCGGCATCATGGAGCATATTGAGGCGGCAGGTGTTCATTCAGGAGATTCTGCCTGTGTACTTCCCCCATACAGTATAAATGCTTCTATGATTGATGAAATTGTCAGGGCAACAAAAGCCATGGCAAGGGAATTAAATGTGATCGGCCTGATGAATGTGCAGTATGCCATCAAGGATAAACAGTTGTTCGTCCTGGAAGTCAATCCCAGAGCATCCAGAACCATTCCATTTGTAAGCAAGGCAACCGGTATATCTTTTGCAAAACTCGCTACAAAGATTATGCTGGGCAAAACCTTAAAAGATCTTGGCATGACCGAAGAAAAGACCCCGGTGCATATTTCCGTTAAGGAGGCGGTTCTTCCATTCAACAGGCTACCTGATGTTGATACTCTCCTTGGCCCGGAAATGAAGTCAACCGGAGAAGTCATGGGAATAGATTCCGAATTCGGACCCGCATATGCCAAGGCACAGCTTGGCGCAGGGCAAAATCTTCCCACCGCCGGCAGCGTATTTATCAGTGTTCAGAAAAGCGATAAATCGGCAGCTCTTGAGGTAGCATCACAATTTTACGATATCGGCTTTAAAATTATTGCGACCAAAGGAACCTCCTCATTTTTGATCGATAACGGCATACCGAATAAACAGGTAAACAAAGTTTCCTTGGGCAGACCCCATGTGGTTGATGCCATCAAAAGTGGAGAAATTCAGCTCATTATTAATACCGGCTCAGGCGATAAATCCCGGCATGACGGGTACATGATCAGACGTGCCGCCATTAAATTCAATATTCCCTATACCACTACAATTGCAGGGGGAATGGCTATATCAAGAGGGATAAAGGCGCTTAAAGAAAGAAAGCTTTCGGTAAAAACATTGCAGGAATACTATTAATCCCTATATTAATCATTGCCGATTGATTATTGTAATTCCAGCGAATCAACCATGACAAATCCTTAATAATCAATCCCAAAGAGGTAAAATGGACCTTAAACCTGAAACAAAAATGCAGCCTCTAACAGGTGCGGAGGAAAAACCCCGAGAGGCATGCGGAATTTTCGGTATTCACGGGCACCAGGAAGCAGCAAGGCTTACGTATTTTGGACTATATGCCCTCCAACACAGGGGACAGGAGAGTGCCGGAATTGCCGTTATGACCGATAAAAGGATCAACGCTCATAAAGGCATGGGCCTCGTACCCGATGTATTTGACATCACCCACTTTGACCAGTTACAGGGGAAAAGCGCCATAGGACATGTCAGATATTCAACAACCGGCAGCTCCATTCTCACCAATGCCCAGCCATTTGTGGTTAATCATAGAAACAAATCGTATGCCGTTGCCCATAACGGAAATATTGTAAATGCTCATTTGCTTAAGAACGAGCTTGAAGAGGCGGGTTCAATCTTTCAAACCACCATGGACAGCGAGGTTTTTTTACACCTTTTTGTTAAAAATCTAAAATACGGTCTAAAGCAGGCTCTGCTGGAAACAGTATCCAGATTAGAGGGTGCATTTTCTTTTGTCGTGCTCACAAGCCGTGGAGAAGTAGTCGGAATAAAAGACCCAAACGGTTTCAGGCCCCTGTGCCTTGGTAAATTAAACGGAAAATACGTCCTGGCATCAGAAACCTGTGCTCTGGATCTTGTCGAAGCCAAATTCGTCAGAGAGCTTGATCCCGGTGAAATTGTTATCATCAGTGAAGATGGCGTCAGGAGCATAAAATCGCCTTTAAAAGCAAAACGGAGTTTTTGTATATTTGAATTCATATATTTTGCCAGACCGGACAGCACTATCTTTGGACACAATGTCTATCAGACAAGAAAGGCTCACGGCAGATGCCTTGCCAAAGAGTCGCCTGTGGAAGCAGACCTGGTCATGCCTTTTCCGGACTCCGGAACTTATGCCGCTTTAGGTTATTCCGAAGCTTCGGGCATTCCCTTTGAGATGGCTATGATTCGAAACCATTATGTTGGCAGAACTTTTATTCAGCCCACTCAGAGCATGCGTGATTTTGGCGTTAGAGTTAAGCTGAATCCTGTAAAAAACCTTTTAAAGGGTAAGGATATTATCATTATCGAGGATTCCATTATCCGTGGAACTACGGTTAAAACAAGGGTAAAGGCTCTTCGCGGGCTTGGAGTAAAGCGTGTGCATATGCGTGTGAGCGGTCCTCCTCATCGGTTTCCATGCCATTACGGCATCGATTTTTCAACAAGGGGTGAGCTTATTGCTGCAAAAAAATCGATAGAAGAATTAAAGAATTTTCTTGGCCTGGACTCGCTGTATTATCTCAGCCTCGAAGGACTTTTGAAATCCACCGGTACCAAAAACCCCGAAGACCATTTCTGCAAGGCCTGTTTTGATGGGGTTTACCCTGTAAAATTTGATGAGGACATTTCCAAAGACTGTCTTGAAAAAGGACAAATAGTCTGCTAAGGGATAAACATACGGTAAAATGATAATTTAGATGAGGCCATTATGATTGAGTCAAAATATCTAAAAGAAAATATTGAAAATATACAAAAGCTCATGACAATTCCGGCGCTTAGAAATTTTGAGACCAGAAGTCTTGGGAAACTGCTCAGGTTGAGCAAAATACGACAGTATGAAAATGGAGAGCTTATCATCAAAGAGGGTGACCTTGACCCCTGGCTTTATTTTCTCCTTTCGGGCAGTATACGAATTACAAAAGAAAGCCTTGATATCGGCACAATCGACAGGAGGGGTGAAATCTTCGGTGAGATGAGAATCATAGACAGTCTTAGCAGATCGGCATCGGTATTCGCCACAGGTAAAACCGTTTGCCTTGCGGTTGACACTTCAGCCAAAGACAGACTCTCCGCTGAAAAATCAAAAGATGAAAGACTCGATTTTTTGCTGCTGCTGTACAGAATTTTTGCAGAATACATATCCATACGGCTGCGACTGACAAACGAAGAGCTGATCAAGGCAAAAAAGCGTATCGAGCGACTTCAGTCCAAATGAAATGAAAAAAACCGTTTCCTTTTCAAAGAATGCAATAAATGTTTTTTTTCATATCCTGACAACCTGCAACCTCAAGTGCCGACACTGTTATATTAATACAAAGCAACACGGAAAAAACAAACTCCCCATATCTGCAATTAACGCATGGCTGGGTATATTTACTAAAAAAAGCACAAAAACCAACGTCATTTTTTTAGGTGGTGAGCCCACCATGCATCCCGACCTTTCCCTTGCTATAAAAAAAGCGAAAGACCTTGGCTGCAATTCTATTACAGTCGACACCAACGGATACCTTTTTAATGATATCCTTTTAAAAATCAAACCCCAAGATATTGACTATTTCAGTTTCAGCCTTGATGGTGCCACAGCCAAAACAAACGACTGGATAAGGGGGAAAGGATCATATGACACATGCATTGCAGGTATTCGTAAGGCTGTCTCAAAAGGTTTTGCAACAAGTCTTATTTATACGGTAAGCAAAGCCAACTTACATGAACTCGATATGATGGTACCGCTTATAAAAAATCTTGGCATAGAAAGGTTCTTTATACAGGTCATCGGTCTCAGGGGCAATTCTGCAGAAAAGGGACCGGAAAAGAGCCAGGTTTTGCACTCTCAATGGCTTGACATTATTCCTGACATAGCCAATAAGGTCGCAAAACTTGGTATAACCGTTACATACCCGAAAGTTTTTTTAGGTCCAAAGGAAATTTTTGAGTGCGCCGGCTTGGTTGCTAAAAATTATTTTATCTTTCCAAATGGCCGGGTATACAGATGCCCTTTGTGTGAGGACTTTCCGATCCACAGCCTTGAAATCAAAAACAATAAACTAGTTAAAACCGAAAGGATAAATGAAAGTGACCTGTTTCAGCTTAACATCCCGGAAGGGTGTGTGATGAACAAGCTTATTCAGCCTGAAAATCTTTCCTACGACAGCAAAGGTATAGCAAAATATAAAATTGCATGCTGCCTATTGAAAGAGGAAGTAAAAGGCAGGTAACGGACAACCCTAATCAAGGGTTCCTGACCCGGTGCAAATCTGAATGCAACATATTCTATTAAACACTGAACTATAAAGTAAAATAAAAATGAACGTCCAACATCCAACGTCGAACATCGAATGACTGTACACCTTCGGTGTTTCAATTATATGATCTAATGGAGCCAAGCGATATCCTTATTCGACGTTCGCTGTTGAGCGTTCGATGTTCAAATTGTTGCATCTGAAATATCGACCAAGCTTTCATAACACCTCGAAAATAAATACACAGGTCAGGAGTTCTGAAGTTTTGATTCAATTAGTATCACACATTAAATCTAAAATTAATAATATCCCCATCGACAACTTCGTAAGTTTTCCCCTCAAGCTTTACCGTTCCTTTCTTTTTTGCCTCCTGAAAGGTTCCGGCTGCCATAAGATTTTCATAAGAAAGGACTTCTGCTCTAATAAATCCTTGTTTTATATCCGTATGAATAGCGCCCGCAGCATCGATGGCTTGGGTCTCTTTTTTTATAGTCCAGGCCCTAACCTCATCTTCACCGACTGTAAAAAAAGAGATCAGGCCTAAAAGTTCATAAGACCGCTTGATGACTCTGTCCATGGCGGATTCGGTTATATTGAACTCAGTTAAAAATTCAGACGCTTCTTCTACCGACATCTGGGCCAGTTCCTGCTCCAGCTTGCCACGGATCACCATGCAATCTTCTCTAAAATCCAATTCTTTTACAACAGGCGGCTTATCATCATCATCTTCATTGTTAAATAAAACAAGCATCGGCTTTCCTGAAACAAAGGCATACCCCTTTAAAAGATGTGCGGAAGCCAGATCGGGCTTTTTTCTTAACGGGGTTTCGTTTTCAAGTGTTTTATGACATTCGTTTAATAAAGAAAATTCTTCATGATTGATCTCTTTTCCCCTTTTTTGGTCCAATTCAAGGCGTTCAAGACGTTTTTCAATCACAACCAGGTCGGCTATAATCAATTCCTGATCGAGTTTAGTAAAATCATCGTAAGGTGCAGGCTTTTCAAAACCATAGCCACCAAAATTTCGTATGACATGGATCAGCGCATCACAATCTCTAACCTGGGTCCATATATCCTGCTCTTTGGATTTTTCTTTTTTGCTGTGCATTGCGCCGGGAAGAAAATACTCAACCTGAGCATAAATCGTCTTTTTCGGTTTATACATTTTGCTAAGCACATCTATTCGCTGATCCGGGACTGAAATAGTGCCGATACGACTTTCGCTCCCGTGCCCTTCATCCGGAACATTTTTAGTTAACGCTTCGAATACGGTGGATTTGCCTGACCTTAAAAGGCCTATGATTCCTGATTTCATATTAGATACTCTTTCAAAGTTGGATGGCGTCGTAAAAAGTTCCATTTACTGCGTTGCAGCGGTTTTTCAGACACTCGGTATACGACATGTATTGCCTCGTCTTTGAAAAACCGCTGCGCCTTGTATATGAAACTTTCTACTTAACCATCGGCGATTCTTTTTACGAGTCCTTCAAAGTTGATGGCGTCGTATAAATTCCTATTTAGACACAATTAACAGGTAGCTTCAAAATGTTCATTTTTTTGATAGTTAGAAAGGCAAAAATTTTAACCTCTGGAATACATGGAGTATTTTGAGGAATAAAATTTAAGCCTGAC
>CAJHXW010000258.1_pt1 | contig 21194 bp, 21 predicted proteins | sample 9198581 | NCBI WGS metagenome assembly CAJHXW01 (sample SAMEA7708328, study PRJEB35096) | sediment metagenome | biome: marine neritic benthic zone biome [ENVO:01000025]; feature: sediment [ENVO:00002007]; material: shallow marine sediment [ENVO:03000034] sea grass bed [ENVO_01000059] ...
CGATCACCGATGTTCGCAAAAGAGGTGAGCAAGCCTTTGAGCTCTGTGATGACCGTGTGATTAAAGAGCATATAAAACAGAGCCGCCAGGCTGAGCATTAGTCCCAAAGCAATGATAAACACGGCCCATGCCCGTTCTTTAAGTTTGGAAAGTGCAAAACCAACGGGAATATATACCGCATCGGCGGCGATGGCCTCTCCGATACGATTTATATATCCATTTCCTGATATATGATACCTGGAGACGATGCTGGGAGGTGCATCGGCAGGATTGCCGTGGCATCGCAGGCATTCCGATTCCGCATAAATAGCCCGATAACGGGTATAATACGATTTTCCGTTCTTTTGTATCAAGCCCGCCCATTCCCGTATGCCGAGGTTTTCATTAAACCTGTGAATCGCATCGATTTCGTGCTTGTCGGCCTGATTAAGTAGATTCAACGGAAATTGCGACGCCCGTTTATAGCGGAAGTTTTGAAAACGATCGGCCACCCGCCCCATAATTTCCCGCCCCACGAAAGAAGTGGACATGGCCTCAACAACGAAGTGATCTTCGGGGAGAATTTCATACATTTGCGGTCTGAGAACGTCTTTTACATACGTTCGCGTGGCCTCTACGGCTGCAATATAAATCTCGGTTTCTTTATAAACCGACGCTTCAATCTGACTTTTTTCGTATCTATATACCAGTAGCGATAATGCCAGACAGGTGAGAAATAGAATAATACCGGTTCCTATCTTAAATTGGGTTTTTAAAGATAATTTCTTCATCGGAACTCCAGGTGATGATTCGAAACTTTTACAAAAATCTCGTGTTTATCTTATGCTTTGTGTATCAAATACGTCAGATACCCTACATAACAGGCTAGCAGAATAAATCCGTCTCGGCGGTTTACAGTAAAATCTTTTCTCATCATCAACCAGGGTAGAAAGCTGGTAAACATCATCACCAGATAGTCGATCCACAAACCGCTTTCGAAAAATCCGCCGGGAATTGAAATGGGGCGTACCAGAGAAGCGGCGCCCAGTACGCCCATGATGTTAAATACATTGCTTCCTACCAGATTGCCAATGCTGATATCCATTTCCTTTCGCATGGCTGCCACCACAGAGGTGGCGAGCTCCGGCAGAGAAGTTCCAAAGGCAACAATGGTCAAACCGATGAACTTTTCACTGACTCCAAGGATTGTCATGATTTTTACCGCATTATCGACAACAATTTGGGCGCCTGTCACAACACCGGCAATACCGGCTGCAATCAGCAAAATTTGCTTGGGTCTGGAAACAATAAAACCAATTTCTTCCAACTCAGATTCAATATCGGCCGCCCTGGCATTTTCTTTTTTTATCAAAGAATAATTAAAAAATGTATATATAATGATTCCGGTAAAAAGAGTTGCTCCTTCGATACGGCCCAGGGTCGAATTGAAGGTCAACAGAAATATGTATACGGATATGGCCAGCATGATCGGTATATCGCGTCTGACCACTGCAGGATCACTTTTTATTGGATTGAAAACCGCCGACAAACCCAGCACAAGGGCAATGTTACAGATATTGCTGCCGACCACGTTTCCTACTGCAATCATACTTTTGGCCTGAATTGAAGAAATAAGGCTAACCACCATCTCGGGAGCTGATGTGCCGAATGCAACCACGGTTAAACCGATTACAATCGGCGTTACTCCCAGGCTATGTGCAAGACTGGACGAACCTTTTACCAGCCATTCTGCTCCGAAATATAGCAGCACAAATCCAATCAAACATAGGATTATATATAATACCGTCACCGAGAGCTCCTCTTTGGGCGATAGAAGTTATTCTTGTGAATTTTGTGCCTAAAAATTTTATTGGATTATATTTAATTCCAAATTGTTCAAGTATGAGAAACAGTATAGAAATAATAGGAAAGGCTTTTTATTGTGTCAAGAATATAAAAAAGTGCAACACTATAGGTAGAATCGTATGCTTTTTTTGAAAAATTGTTAGGCGAAATGAAAGGGACAGATTTTCATAAGGAAATTAAGAATGTGATCCTTTAAAAGCATGAAACGTTTGTCACTATTTGCATGAGACCATTGAAAAATGGTGATTTTCAAAGTTAACTCTTATCTACCTGATTTCTTCATTCCAGATAAGCTGGATCTACGCATCACTCCGACAGGCTCAAATGACGGCACTTTAGTGAAGCTTAAAAGATTTCCTTGAAATATTCAATATATTTATTCACCTGTCAAATTTCCAGATTGACCAGTACTCGTCCTTTTTGTCCACCTCTGAGTATCAGCTCGATGTTTTCATCGAGAAGTTCCAGTGAGATTTCTTTGTAAAGAGCCTGCTCCTGATCGATTTTCCACTCATTGGCAAGCTTTTCCCACACAATTAAACGGTGATCCATGGGGCAGGTCTGGGAATTTATCCCAATTAATCTGACACCCCGAAGAATAAAGGGGAACACATTAATGGGCAGATCAGGAGATGCGACGTTACCACAGCAGGTAACAATTCCCCACGGTTTGGCCGACTTTATGGCTGTTGCCAAGATGTCACCGCCAACGGTATCGATGACGCCAGCCCATCTGCCTTTAAGTATGGGTCTGCTGCTGATGTCAGTGGCTGCTTTGCGGTCGATGACCTCCTTTGCACCTAGGCCCGTTAAGAAATCACGTCCTTCGGGTTTTCCGCTCACCGCAACCACGGAGTAGCCAAGCCTGGTCAGAATGGCGACTGAAACGCTGCCGACGCCACCGCTGGCACCGGTAACCAGAACATCGCCCTTGTTTTTGTCCACGCCTTTTACAATCTCGGAAACCGACAGGCCCGCTGTAAATCCGGCAGTCCCATAAATCATGCTTTCTTTCAATGTCAGGTTTTTCGGCAACCTGACAACCCAATGAGCGGGGACCCTGATGTACTGTCCGAAACCACCCGAGGTATTCATACCAAGATCGTATCCGGTTACAAGTACTTCATCTCCTATGCTGAAATTGTCTTGCGCACTTTCGGATACGGTTCCAGCCGCGTCGATTCCGGGAGTGTGCGGGTAATTTTGGGTGACACCCCGATTGCCCGTGGCCGATAGGGCATCCTTGTAGTTTAGCGACGAGTATTTGACCCGAATAAGCACATCCCCATCAGGCAGATTATCAATGGATTTATCTTGAATGCTCCGTTTGCAGGTTTTCTTGTCTGGTGATTCTACAACCATGGCTCTGAACTTTTCATTTTTTAACACAATTGCTCCTCCCTTTAAAAAGTAAAACGTTCAGGTTTGATGGCATCGTAAAAGTTCATATCTACCTCATTGTTATAGCTTTTCAAGAACTCGTTATATGTATGATCCCGTTTTTGAAAAACCACTACGCTTTGTATATGGGCCTGCCAACGATGCCATCCGGCTCGTATTCAAAGGCTTTTTGAGAGTTTATAAGATGTCAAGTCAAATGATTTAAATCCTCTTTTAGTCTGACCTGACCTTGGCATCTATGCTGTTTATAAGTTTTTCAACACGGGTTTTCGATTTTAAACCATCCAGCCACATGGAGGGTATTGCATCAAAGCCATGATAGGCGCCGAGAACCATGCCAACCAGTATGCCGCGAGCAGATGAATCACCGCCTGCCATGACATTCTCTACAAGGGCGACCTCGAAATTTTCCTCGTATTTAGCGATGAGATGTATTGTTCCCGGAAAGGCTGAATCGATACTGCACATCTGGCCAAAGTTTGCAATAGCCTGGCGGGTTTCAACCTCTTTGCTGTTAAGCCCGTCAATGACGTGTTTTTCAATGGCTTCCTTTTTAAAATTATGGTTAACAACTTCATCCATAGCCTGCAAGGGGGTTGCACCGCCTAAAATCTTTACCACTGTTCTACAGAAAAACTCGGCTGCATCGATCACTGTTGTGTTGTTGTGCGTGAATGCGGTTTGTAGCCTGGCAGCCTGAACCAGTTTGTCAGTATCTCGGTAATGCAAATAGCACAAGGGTGCGATTCTGGATGCCCCTGCAAGATCATCCGAGTCGGAACCACAGGAGTGTATGTCTTTTCCTTCAGACAGATTTTCAAGGGTGTCCTTGGTCGCATGGTCAAAATAGCCCTTGTACGTGTCGAAAAGAAGGCGCCAGAGCCTGGCGAAAGACTCAAGTTCGAACCCTGAAGCTGCTTCAACGGATTCCAGCAGTACCAGCATCTGATCCCCGTAGTGGGTGTGTTCTCCGGCTGTTTTTCCACCATGATATGAGGTTAAGGGATCGTGATAACTTTCCACCCTTCCAAATTTCTTATCGATTACATTGGTGTTGTAAACCCAGTGCACACCCAGTGCCAGGGCATCGGCTATAAATGAACCAAGTATCATCGCTCTTATCTTATCTTTCATAATAACTCCTCTTCCAAAAAAAACAGTTTTGGTAATAAACAGAGGTTCCGATCAAATTGTATTACTATTCCCAAACTGAATTATCGTTCATCCATAGGTGTAAAAGTGCATTCCTCCGGGCCGCAGTAATCGCCGATATAGTCCGATGCCGGGCGGTACAAAGCGGTTTTAGGCGCAGCACCCGCAAAATGTTCTTCTATGACATGCGCCGTCCATCCTGCGATCCGTGAAATGGCAAATACCGGCGTAAACAGATCCATTGGAATTCCCATGGCATAGTATAGTGAAGCGCTGTAAAAATCAACGTTCAGAAAGATGTCTATCCCCTTGCGCTGTTTAAATGCCTCCTTGCTCTTCTTTTCAAGTTGTTTTGAAATATCGTACCAGTGCGGCTGTCCAATTTTTTTGCACATCGTTTCCGCCATGGGTGCGAGAATTAGGGCTCGAGGATCATCCGTTTTGTAAACCGCATGACCCAGCCCAAAAATCACCCGGCCAGCGTCAAGCTCCTGGTTGATATAATCTTGAACTTTGTCAGCAGAACCGATGCTTTTTAACATCTCCATAACCCGAACATTTGCCCCTCCATGCAGTTCACCGGACAGAGAACCTACAGCCGCTGCCACCGCCGCATACATGTGTGCACGGGTCGAAGCGACTTGCCTGGCAGAAAAGGTCGAAGCGTTGAAAGAATGCTCAGCATGTAAAACCAGGCCGACATCAAAAAAGTGCTGGGCATTATCATCTGGAATTTCCCCTTTCAGCATGTATAAAAAATTCGCTGCATGGCCCAGTTCGGCATTTGGTGGTACCACATCCTTGCCACTGCGTATGCGTTCCCATGCGGCGATGATACCGGGAAATTTTGCCATGAGGCTCACCGCCCTATTTACTGATGCATCCAATGACTGATTTCCAATATCCGGATCGTGATTGGCGAGCATGGGAATACTAGACTGAAGAATATCCATGGGCAATGAATCTGAAGGCCTTGTTTTTAGTGCTTCAATTATTTCAATGGGGATATCTCTATTCTCTTTAAGGTGTGCAGCAAAACTTTCCAGTTCATTTTTGTCTGGCAGTTTTTCAAAAAGCAAGAGATGAGCGACTTCTTCAAAAGAGGTTCGCTCTGCCAGATCTTTAACCAGGTAACCCCTGTAAATTAATTTTCCTACCTGACCGTCCACGTCACTTATTCTTGTACTGGCCACGGTTACGCCTCTTAGGCCTTTATTGATGATGGAATGATTGTCATTCATTTGGCACCTCCTCTTTTCAAGCAGTTGTGTCTGTTTTGCTCACGATCTTTCTCAGTACGTACGGCAAAATACCGCCGTTTTCAAAATAATCTACATCGACTCTTTTATCGAGCCTTGCGACGGCTTCAAATTCGATTGCACTGCCGTCTTTCCTTATAAATTCATTACCTTTTACCATATGTCGTTTATCAATTGAAATCCTTACATGAAATAGCGATCCTTATACTGTTTGCCATAAATATGTTCCGCTTTAAGCGATGAAAAACTCTTATATAAGAGATCGTAAAGAAAGAACAGACTGATCAGTTTATAATTGATTTTGTTATTAGATCCAGTTCAACAAATTGACAATATTGCACTCAAGTTCTTTCTTAATCCGCCTGAGGGACTAATATACTCAGACAGTTTCCTCATTTAAAACAGAACATATTTGTGACAAATATTATAAAATGATTTTTCGTTTTTGAAAAGTATCGGTTTGGCGTCGAGAAAATGCTTGTATTCTTGAAAGCATTCTTTATGGCAGTACGATAGTAGTAGAAGGTATATAAATGGTCAAGTCCTTGATGTACGAAAAAATGATAAAACAATTTGATGGGATAAAAATTTTATTATCTACTTTTTTATTTAATACCGCAGTTGGATGTACCGGCGTGATGGACCCTATCCACTTAAGGTATTGGACTAAAGGTGTTTTTCGAACATCTCTTCATCCATGTTCCCTTCGCACACTTTTGTAACTTCTCCAGTCATGGTTGCAATAAAATCTCGTGATAGTTGGATTTTTAATTTTCCTCCGGGCATGTGGACAGAGATTTCGGAATGACAGAGTCCCAGTTTATGGGCGACTGCCGCTGCAGCGGTACTGCTGCTGCCTGAAGCAAGAGTATATCCGGCACCGCGCTCCCATATCTCGATTTGTATATTTTTTCGATCAAGCACCTTCATGAATTGAACATTTGTACGATTGGGAAAGCGTGGATCGACTTCAATGATAGGTCCTAAATACTGGGCGTCTTGCGCTGAAATCAGGTCGCATAAAATGACGCAGTGTGGATTTCCCACGGTTGCGGCACAGTATGTCAGGGAATTTCCTTCAATTTCCATAGATTCATTCAGAACTTCGCGAGAAGGTCCAATAACAGGTATTTTCCTGCTTTCAAAACTGACCATACCCATCTCAATGGTGACGTTTCGGTTATCAGGTTTTAGTTGCGATTTTACAGGCCCACCGGGTGTCTCAATGGTGAATGACTTGTTCTTCACCATGCTGTTGTCCTTTAAATACCGGGAAAAAATCCTTAAGCCATTTCCGCTTTTTTCCGCTTCACTTCCGTCCGGATTGAAGATTCGAAGTTTAAAATCGTATTTTTCGCTATGGCTTGGACCGAAGAGAATGCCATCCGATCCGACTCCATAATTCCGATGGCAAATTAAACGTATCCGGTCGGAACCAAGATTTCGATTCACATCAGCCGGGTTAAGTACGATGTAATCATTTCCCAGAGCATGATATTTCGAATATTTCATCCTTGCCTTTATTATGTCGCTAACGGATTGTTGTAATACAAATGGGTACATGCAGCTCGCCACGCATTGTCAAAGGGTATGCATTTGTTCTAAATTAAAGCCCGTTTCATTTCAATGCTTCCATAGATAGCTGCCAAGATGTCTGTTCAAGCGAATAGATTCGGTGATAAGGTACTATAAAAGCAAAAAAAGGGTTGTTCACTAAAGCATTCCCTATGGTTACAATTGATTCTTCTGTAAAACGAAGAGCATATACTTTTTTTCCTGCGCAAATTTTCCCGGATCAATGGCGGCGATTTCTTTGTTGGCCTTATTTAAAAAAGCCTCTCTAAAATTACTGCTTAAATAGTATAGCCACGGTTGTTTGTACCTTAGCTTGTCTTTGGCGAATTCCGACAAAGGCTGAAAAAATCTTTCGACGTACATATAAACAAATTTCAATGTGGGTAAAATGTTTAATGTAATATCTTGTTCGTCAATTATTTTCCAATTATGTTTGTCCATTTGGGAAAGAAAATCTTTCAGCATGTGGCCGGATTTATTAATCGTGTCCTGTTGAATACGGAAATAGTCAGTAATAATCCATTTTCCTCCGGGGGCAAGAATTTTTTCCACTGTCTCAAACGCCTGGTCAAGTTTTATATATTGCAGGGATTCGGAATTAATGACGGTGCCATATTTGGTGTCGCTGGTAAATTGTTCAAATTTGGTATGATGACATGGAAAACAGTTATACTTCCTATCAATATGATTTTTTTGTTGTCGGTCAGGGGTTAGAGATTCGACCTTAAATCCGTTATCGAATAAAATTTTAGATAGACCACCCATACCACAGCCCACATCTAAAACAAGAGACTGCTTATTGCTAATACGGTCTGCAATGAGTTTTGCATATTCGATTTGGGCATTTTCAACATGGTTGATGGAAATGTCCTCCGGAAGGGTATCGATATTTTTAAAATAACCCAGATGAAGCATATCATTCTTTAAAATTTTTGCATAAAACAGTAACTCAGAATTTCGGTTGGATTCTCTATCTTTCGGATGCTTTTTCTGGTAAAACCAGGCTTGTATAAGTTTTACCGGATTTATGAATGGTATGATCAGTTTTAACATTTTTTTCCTTACCAGGGGTTTCTGATTAATTTTTTGTCAAATTTTCAATTTAATATACCTCAAGAACCAGGTTTAAGCAATAATGTTAAGAATTCGCTTTTTTGAGTGAATCGAGCTAAAAAACTACGAATGCTTGGCTCTTGGTGCCATCCATACCGCATAGCTTATCATTTCGCTTCGTCGGAATTATTTAAACGTGCTTCAGGCTTTTTTATCCTGGAAAAGCCGGGAATCAGCGTATTGGTGCTGTTAATCCCCGCTATCAAACGCACCTTTTCATGCACAAACTGGGAAATGATTTCGGCATCTGAACTAAGCAAATCGCGGGTTAGTTCCGCTTTCACCAAGAAATCCACATCTCCGTGAACGGAATGGATTTCCTTTACTTCTTTAAGCTCATAAAGTCTATCAATGATTTTCATCTCTTTTTTAGCCTGAACTTTCATTAAGATGAAAACGGTAATTTCACGTTTCATTTCCGGATATTTAACACTTTTTAGATCAGTCATTTTCTTTCGAAATTCCCCCATATTTTGTTCAATGAGTTTTGCAATACCAATGCCATAACGACGCTTTCGACCCTTTTTCCATTGGTGAAGCGTAATATAGGAGTATAAATCGGCATCGGTACGCCCGGGAAAAGAATCAACCAATTTTCCCCGTTTAATAATTCTGCAAAGTGGACGATAAATTGTCTTGTACCAATCCAAGGCCGCCTTTTCAAAGGGAATCTTATCTCCTTTTTCATGTTGAAGGTATTCCTGGTGCTCGGTAATCTGATCCGTTAGGTGGGCATATTGGCCGACCTCGGTTAGATTAATTTCAACCGGAAGCTGTGTTCGATCGGCAAATTCCGCCCGTTCTCGATAATGGATGTTTACAAGAGTATCTTCGGAGGGGATAAACTCGACAATATGAGCCAATATTTCATCGTGGCCAAACTCCTTGGCTGCTGCAATCCGGTGATTTCCATCTATCACATAGTATTCGTCCTTGATCTGAGAAAGCTCAACTGGCTTTAGCGACTTACCCAACTGCATGGATTCCTTGATCCATTGCAGTCGCTCCGAAGGCCTGTTCCGCTTAAAGCGAAACTGATTGTCAAAATCCTGGTAGCGGCCGACACTGCCCACAATCCGGTTCAAAGGAACCGTTCGAATTCCACGGTCTCTGGAGTCAAATGCCGCTTCTTTTTTCTGCTCTTCCTTGAAGCTTTTTATCTCTGAGAACTCAGCATTTTTCTTGGCAGAGTTTGCCGAGCTATTGAATATCTGAAGGAACCTCGACTTCCAGGAGGTAATACCCATACGTGTTCACCACTTTCGTTGAATTGACAATCGTTAACCGATCGGAGTTATCGGAAAATATTTTATGGATGTGCCCATGGATGAAATAACTTGGTTGATACTTATCAATCAACCGGCAAAAGCATTTAAATCCTTTGTGACATGGGTCTTCATCATCGTGGATATGTCGAGGCGGAGCGTGGGTAAAAACAACATCAACGCCTCCCCGCCACCAGATTGACGGCCGAAGCCAACGGATGAAAGAGCGCATCTGCCTCTCTGTGTATTGATAAGGGCCGCCATTGTACCAGCGGGATCCCTCCAAACCAAGAATATTTATTCCTCTAATCTTTACCAGCCTGCCGTGCAAGTCATTACCACCTTCAGGCTGTTTATCTTTATAACGAATATCATGGTTGCCCTTCACATAGTAAAGGGGGGCTTTAAGATGATGAAGCAAACGGGAAAGGTATTCCGGAGGCAGATCGCCACAGGACACAATGAGATCGATGTTCGAAAAAGGAGCAGAATTGATCCGCTCTTCTAACATCGGTTCAACAACGTCCGAGACCGATAAAATTTTTATCTTTCTTCCGTTCTTCAATTTTATCCACTGTCAATTAACGGAAATTTTACCTTTCAACAAATTTGCTGCATTTTTGCCGCAAATCTTTTTCATTTCAACCTTTGATAAACCGGCTTCTTTCATTTCCTTTAAATATCTTGCCGGCTTAATGAGTGGAAAATCACTTCCAAAAAGAATCTTGTCTGGCCCAACCAGCTGTATTGCAAGTCGATAGATCTCAGGATCGTAGAGAAAAGGAGAGGCCGCCGTGTCGAAATAAACATTTTTCAGGCTCTCTTTAACTTCCTTTTTTAAGATATTATATAAGAATATTCCACCACCCCAGTGAGCCAGAACGATTTTATTTTCAGGAAATCTTTTAACGAGCGTATATATCTGACTCATAGTGTTTGGGGTTTTGCCGGGATAAATATGTCCCACAGGTTCATTGGTATGAATCAATGCCGGTAAATCTTTTTTAAGGCAGATTTCGAAAAGGGGTGCCAGTTTATCAAGGGCCGTCTCATCAATTCCTGATTCATAAAAGGCAAGTTCGCCTATTCCTGAAAGCCCTTGTTTAAGACAGCGCATAACTTCAGTAATGGCGAATTTGTTGAACGGGTCGAGGCAGCAAAGGCCGATAAGCCTATCAGGATATCTTTCCACCGCATCCAGGATATAGTCGTTTTCTTCTCTGAAGATATCGGAATTTTTCCATGGAAATCCGAAAACAACAGATTTGTCCACGCGTTGTTCATCCATTGAACGTATAATCTGGCTTACTCCCAAAAGTTTTGATTTTGGCGATTGATACAAAAGCTTAAAGGCAGGTTCGGGGATGAAGTATTTTTCCCTGTTTTCACGAATCTTCTTGGAAAATATGTGAGTATGAAAATCGATAATCATATGTCACTCTCCGTTTATGCATCTTGGATTTTATTCACTTCAGGGTTGTAAAGGATGCTAAGATTTATATATTTTTGATTAGCTCTGAGAGGCCGTAAAAGAAAAGAAATATCCTCTGTAATCCTCGCGGCCTTGCATTGATTAAGGGCCCCATGAAATATGCTCTTTTTATGGTAGCCATTGATCACCCATGCTTGAGATTATGCTCCCTGAGCACCTGACAGTCAGAATTCCATTTTTCCGCAATGCGGATAATGTCTTTTCTTAATTTAAGATGCTGGCCTATGCAAGAATCAGGTATTTCCCCTCGCAGTTGACTGCTCGAGTTTTCAACCAGTTGAATTAGCTCAGTGGCAATTATCGAGTTGATTTTTACCAGGTCTTTTAATATTTCAAGTATATCAGCTTGATTTTCACTCATGTTGCCTCCGAATCTATAAAAAGAAAAATGGATTTGTAGATGTTGACGGTTTATATTCTTTTTTTGTAGTATGCAACGATATTTAATAACATGTTTTACATGCAGATGTCATCAATATTATGTTTATAATAGCCGGTGTTTCCCCAAAGACAAAAATTGTAGATAAGAACCCAAGGCGATGCCCTGTGTGTGGCTTGTTCCAGGCATATTTTAAAAGGGTGGATCATTATTTCAGTCTTTTTTTTATTCCTATAATACGAATTAAAAAGGGTGAGCCTTTTATTATGTGTGACCGGTGCGAAGGCCAGATCAGTGAATTTGGCCAAGATCAAAGAATCTGGCCTTCAAAGAAAAAGAATAAATGTGAGAATTGTGGACAAAGAATAGATAAGGAGTTTGATTTTTGCCCATACTGCGGTAAGCATGTGTAATTTGTTTTTTCTTTAGGCATATAAAAAGCGAATGTATTGTAAAATCAATGCTATTAAAACAAAGATTTGGTTGCATGGATAATAAATCCAATAATAAATCGGGAAACGGTTTTGAGCGTCATGTGGTTCTGGTTTCGCCTGAAATACATTGGAACACCGGCAATATAGGGCGCACCTGTCTGGCAACAGGGTCGCATCTTCATCTTATTAAACCACTGGGATTTTCCCTTGAAAGCCGTGAGGTAAAAAGGGCAGGATTGGACTACTGGGATAAAGTCAAGCTAAATGTCTGGGACAATTTTGAAGATTTTAAAAGAAAGATGAAACCACAAAAAGATGAGGTGCTAATATTAACCAAAAAAGGGAAAAAACCTTTCTGGTCAATGCCCGTTTGTGGCAGGATGTTTCTTGTCTTTGGTTCTGAAACCCATGGGCTTTCTAACCAAATCCTTTCATTGTATAAAGACCATAGCTTTTACATCCCCATAACCGGCGAGACAAGGAGCCTAAACTTGTCCACTGCTGCAGGAATTATACTGTATGAAAGTCTGCGGGATGTTAATTTTAATCACTTTTGGGTCTGATTTTATGAAAATGCGGATTATATAAGAGGTAATACAAAACCAGGAAAGGATAGGTTTTAATGAAAAAGATTTTGTTGTATTTTGCTGCATGGCTGGTGATATTCACTGCAACCTGGGGCACGTCCGAAACAGTAGCCGCAGAAACAGATAAGCTCCTGTCGCCGGTTTCAAGAAAGCCTGCCGGTGAAATTGTTAAAGTGCAGACAGCCTGGTCGCTTGACCGGGTGCACCCCGGAAGCCATGTTATGCTTGCCGTTATTTTTGATATTGCAAAAGGTTTTCATATCAACGCGGACAAAAGCCAAATTATTCCTGTTAAAGATTTAATTTTATATCCCACGAAAGTTCAGATAATTAAAGCCCCTGAAGCAATAACGGCAGAATCCCCTCGATTTCCCATCGCTCACCAGCTAAAGGTCGAATATAGCGACGAAGCGATGATGGTTTTTAGCGGACAGGCTGTTATTTATCTACCTATGAAAATCGATGAGAGTGTCAAACCCGGACTTTTAAATTTAAAAATACAAATCGATTATCAGGCGTGCGATGCACGGACCTGTTTTTTACCCAGAAAAACGATTGTTAAAGAGATTCTTGAAGTTGTATACTCAGATAAAGAACTGTTGGAGATTAATAAAGAGCTTTTTGCAGGTTATAAGACTGCACAGGCAGAACTATCCTCAAGAGCAGTCGTGTTCGATCTTTTTGGCTGGAAATTTTCTGTTAATGTTTTATCATGGTTTGGAAAAATTCTGCTGATGCTCACCGCAGTAATTGGAGGCGTGCTGCTCAACTTCACGCCTTGTGTTTTGCCGATCATTCCAATCAAGATTATAAGTTTATCGACTGCTGCAGAAAACAGGAAGCGATGTTTTATACTTGGCCTGGTCATGTCTTTTGGCATCCTTGTCTTCTGGTTGGTGCTGGGAATGATGGTTGCACTGGTTAGTGGATTTACTGCCGCAAATCAGCTTTTCCAGTATCCGGTTTTTACAATTTTAATAGGTGCAATCATAGCGGTTATGGCCGTGGGTATGTGGGGACTGTTTTCTTTTCGTCTGCCTGGCTTTATTTGCATGATTAACCCAAGCCAGGACAGCCTTCAGGGATCTTTTGGCCTTGGAATTTTGACAGCCATTTTATCCACGCCGTGTACTGCTCCTTTTATGGGTGCGGCCGCGGCATGGGCGGCAACGCAAAATCCTGTAACCACTATAACTACATTTGCATTTATCGGGTCAGGAATGGCTCTGCCTTATCTGATACTCTCAGCTTCACCCGGGCTTGTTAAAAAAATGCCAAAAACAGGACCGGCCAGCGAATTAATAAAACAGGTAATGGGTTTGTTCATGCTGGCTGCTGCAGCATATTTCATCGGCATCGGTCTAGCGTACTTTTGTCAAATCCGCCGGATCCGCCGGGCACATTATATTGGTGGGTGGTGATGGCTTTTTGCGCAGTAGCAGGAGGATGGCTTGCTTACCGAACGCTTAGGATTGCTTCTACAAAAGGGCAAAGAGTTTTTTTTACAGCCCTTGGCTTCCTTATGATTGCCATGTCACTCTTTGGTGGCTTGCGTCTGACCGACAGCGGACCCATCGACTGGATTAATTATACCCCCGAGCGCTTCAACGAAGCGGTTAAACAGAGAAAAATCGTTGTGGTGGATTTTACGGCTGAGTGGTGTCTTAACTGTAAGGCGCTGGAGCACGGGGTTTTAAACACCCGTAAAATAAGTCATCTTTTTGCAAGTGACGACATTGTTCCCATAAAAGTGGATATCACAGGTAATAATCCATCAGGGAAAGAAAAACTGAAAGAAGTCGGTTCCTTGACCATTCCTTTACTGGTCATCTATGCGTCGAATAAAAACATAGTTTTTAAAAGCGATTTTTACACTGCTGATCAGATAGTAGATGTTATCAGAAAGGTGAGAGAAGGGAGAAAATAATAGCGTCGTAAAAACCGTTAGTTGTGCAATATTGCTTGGATAGTACTTATCGGTATAACGAAAATAATGAATTCTAAAGATTGCAAGGCATGGATATAAGGTCAGCGTTCACGGAACGTTGAAATTAGAAAATAGCGATTGGAAATTTGGCCTCCCGAATTTCTACTTTCTAAATTCAAATTTCAAGCCGGGAACGGATTCCTATCATTCAAAATTGGAAACGCCCAAAATGTACTCTTTGTATTCGGTGGGTCCTTCTTGATAAATTTCCAGCATAGCTTCAAATTCTTTTCTTTTATTATTATTTTTCCAGCTATGCCAGCTTTCTATATTTTCCCATGTGCCGATAACGAGCATATGCTGGGCGTCGTTATCTTCTGTCAGGGTTTCACCAGAGATATATCCCGGTTGATTCAAAGCTTCGGAGCGGAAGCCTTTGAGCAGCGCAAATATTTCCTTTTTCTTTCCCTTTATAAAACGTCTGCTGATTAAAATTTTAGCTACCATAGTAACCTCCTTTTATACCAGGAAACTCCATAAAATACCGGCGCAAATTGCTGAACCGATGACACCGGAAGAATTACATGCCATGGCATGCATCAACAGATAATTTGTAGGATCTTCCTGTTGTCCGACCAGGTGCACTTCCCGGGCAGAACCAGGCACGGCTGAAACACCCGCAGCACCTAAGAGAGGATTGATTTTATCTTTAAGAAAAAGATTCATTATCTTGGCAAAAATCACACCTGATGCTGTTGCGATGCTGAATGCGACGGCGCCAAGAAGGAAAATGCCAACCGATTTTCCGGTTAAGAACACATCTCCCTGGGTGCTTGCTCCAACGGTAAAACCAAGAAAAATGGTGGCTATATCGATAATGGCGGTACGTGCGGTCTTGACCAGACGTTCGGTTACACCGCATTCTTTCATAAAATTTCCGAAAAAGAATGTTCCAAGCAGGGGTATTGAGGCCGGGGCCAGATAACAGCAAAGGATCATGCCGATAACAGGAAAAATAACGCGTTCCTTTTTGGATACCTGACGCAGCTCCGACATGTGGATCAGTCTTTCCTTGCGGGTAGTCAGCAGTCTCATTATGGGAGGTTGAATGACCGGTATCAGTGCCATGTAGGAATATGCAGCGATGGCGATGGGTCCGATCAGGTGCGGCGCAAGTTTGGCTGTGAGAAATATTGATGTAGGACCATCAGCACCTCCGATTATTGCTATGGATGCTGCTTCTTTGGGTAAAAATCCAAGAGCAAGGGCGCTTAGGAGAGTAAAAAATATACCCATTTGGGCAGCGGCTCCTAAAAGCATCAGTTTTGGGCGCGCAAGCAAAGAGGAAAAATCTGTCATTGCTCCGAGACCCAGGAAAACAATAGACGGGTAGCAACCTGTGGTGACTCCAAAGTATAAATAATGCAATACACTGTTTGGCTCATATATGCCCAGTCCAAAACCTTTAAAAAAGGGAACATTCCCCACGAGAATTCCAAAGCCGATGGGCACAAGGAGAAGGGGCTCATACTGCTTGGCGGTTCCTAAATAGACAAATATCGATCCAACTAAAAGCATGATTATGTGGCGATAATCAGCAAGATAATAGCCTGTATTTGTTAAAAATTGAATTAACAGTTCCATTGACTAACCCTTAATTTTTATATATTTTATGGTTGGCTCCATGTAAACAGTCCGTCCCCTGCAGGAACCAGTATATTGGCCTGCCTGAAGCAAGAAATTGTAATATGCGGGTGTGGAAAGCCCTTTTGTTGAGAAATAGCATAAAGACTGGTAAGTTCAAAGGGCTGGTCAAGATCTTTAATGATATGATAATAATATTGCGCAGCTTCTTTAATGTCTGAAGGAACACAATGAGGGACAACAAAAGTATCTTCATCTTCAATTTCATCGGTTTGCTCTGATTGCTGGTTTTGTTTAAATTTTGAAATAAAATTCTCCCAAAAACCTAAAATTCTATTCAGCTGGGAAACCACTGTAGACAAAACCACGAGACCTAAAAAAACAATTATGGCTCCGGTATAAGCCATGGCCCATCCATTGGCGGCATTTATTGCTTCTAAACCATTCAATTTAAACCTCCCTGAAACCTTTGTGAACGCTATATTAGCAGGGTCTTTACTTTGAAATAAATAAACAAATAATTTGCTCATAAAAGGTTTTAGATGTCAATATAAATGATAAATTTTATGAGCAAATTGCAGCTTTAAGAATAAGGGCCCAATGATTTTTCTGTTGTAAAAAAAATTATACCGGCATAAAAAATAAAGATCAGCAATAGATGATAGGATTAACATATGAGTCTTTCCGCACCTGAAAAATTACGCCGTTTTTATGACCAGTTTACCAGCAATGATCATGTTTTAATCTTGATCAATGCTGATCCGGACGCCATTGCTTGCGCCATGGCCGTAAAAAGACTGTTGTGGCATAAAGTAGCCGGCATAACCGTATCCAATATAAACGTGATAAAGCGTCCGGATAATATAGCTATGGTACGTCTTTTGGGAGTGAAGCTTGTTCATGTTGATGAAATTGATGAAAATGAATTTAACAGAATAGTTATGGTAGATTCTCAGCCCGATCATAATGAATCCTTTACAAGATTTAGACCGGATGTAATCATCGACCATCATCCTGACACCGGGGTTAAAGCACCTTTTATCGATATCCGTCCAAATTACGGCGCTGCATCCAGCATCATAACTGAATATCTGAGGGCAGCAAAAATAAAGCCTTCAGCCAAACTGGCAACAGGCATGTTTCTTGCCATTAAAACAGATACGGATAATTTTGAGAGGGAAACCCAAATTGAAGATGTACGGGCATTTCAATATCTTTTTAAATATGCGAATATTCACCTTGCCAGAAAAATCGAACAGGCGGAGCTTAGGCTTGATTTTCTTAAATATTTTAAAATCGCTTTACAAAACAGGCGCATACGTAAGGGGAAGGTCTTTGTCTACCTGGGAACTGTGGTTAATCCGGATGTTTGTGTTCTTATTGCCGATTTTTTCATGAGAGTTGATTCCGTGCAATGGAGTATCATTTCAGGAGTTTATGAAAACAAACTGATTGTCATTTTCAGAAATGACGGAATTCGGAAGAATGCAGGAACTGTGGCACAAAAAGCTTTTGATGTGATCGGTTCAGCTGGGGGCCATAAGAGTATGGCCCGTGCTGAAATACCGACATCCGAACTTAAAGGACAAACAGATTACAAGGATGAAAAAAAGATATTGAAGTGGATTATTAACCAGGTTGAAAAGAAAAGCCGGTAAAAATATGAACTCAAGTGGCCTGAATGTTACCATCCTCGGTTCGGGAACATGTGTTCCTTCTTTAAGGCGAAGCTCCTGTTCCATCCTGCTCGGCATTAACGACTCAAAGCTTTTGTTTGATTCAGGACCGGGCACCATGAGAAGACTTCTTAAGGTCGGGATAACCATATTCGATATCTCATTTGTTTTTTACAGTCATCTGCACCTTGATCATACCGGAGAACTGGTTACTTTTTTGTTCGCAACCAAGTATCCTGACGAAAACAGTCGAACAAGACCTTTAACGATCCTAGCAGGACGCGGTTTTTCTGCCTTTTATAAAAAACTTAAAAATGTTTATGGAAACTGGATAGAGTTTTTTCCGGGTATGGTAAACATAATTGAGTTGGACAACACAGGTCCGGATTCGCTTCGCTTCGACGATTTTACCGTAAAGTCACTTCCGGTTGAGCACACTGATGAGAGTATTGCGTACAGGATAAACAGTATTGATGGAAAATCGGTTGTCTATTCTGGAGATACGGATTTCAGCGACAATCTGATTACGCTCTCTAAAGATGCAGATCTGCTTGTCTGTGAATCTGCATTGCCGGATGATTTAAAAGTTAAGGGCCATCTCACCCCTTCCCTGGCAGGCGAAATTGCAGCACGTGCCAATGTTCGCAAACTGGTCCTGACCCATTTTTATCCGGAGTGTGACCACGCAGATATTGAAAAGCAATGCCGCAAAACCTGGTCCGGCCCACTTGTTCTGGCAGAGGATCTGATGAATATAGATCTGGCTTAAAACTAATTAAGGGGCCAGAGAGTTTTTCAATCTTTGCTTCGTTCGTCCGGGATATCGCCCATTAGCCGTTACAAATCTTAACAAATGATTACAGTTCCCTGTACACGCCCCCTATCTTCTAAGTTATTCTTAGACAGGCAGGGACGATCAGCGCCGACGTGGTAATCCATCTACTGGGGCTGGCTCAAATCTGATCTCAGTGAGATAGCTGCCGTACGCCAGTTTCTTTATATTATTGTTAAGATTTGTAACGGCTAATGGGCGATATCCCGGACGAACATCTGACAATCGTTAACACACAAATGGTTCACCTAAAAAACCTTTAAGAAGAAATTCCCCGATTCCTCAACTAATTAGTCGTCTAGGTGATCAGATTTTCTCTTTTTGGGGCTGTTTTTTAACTGCTTGAGTCGCCGGATTTTTTCCCGGCGATCAGGGGTGTGAGTTCCTTTGGGAGGAGTATATTCCCGGCCGCGCCTTTCGTATATTTGCATCTTTTGGTCGCAAGTTTTATTAAATTTCTTTCCAAGGTATTCTTTGGCGGCTTCCTTATGGGTCTCAATCAGATAGTTGATTCTAACCTCCATTTTTTGGCATGCTTCACATAGCTCTTCTGCCTCTTTGAGGAGCGGAGCAGTGCAAAGCTTACAAAATGATTCAGTCATTTCTATCCTTTCCTCTGATACTTCTTAAAATTTTTCTCTATCATGAAAGAGTGTAAAATTAAAATACTCTATGACTAATTTATTGTCAAGATGGGATTTTGTGCAAAGAAGCCGGCCTTCGCCAGCCTTCATGGTGACAGGGTTTACATCACCCATGAATATCCGGGTTCATATACTGCTTGAAGATAGTACTTGCCGATAGTATTCTGCTCTGGTATAGATATTTAATATATCATCTCTTCCAAACCGCTGGTGTCGTTATCCAATTCGGGTTGCCTATGAGGAATTGTCAAATTTCCGTGTTTAAAAGTATGCTTTGCCTGACCATACTCATCCTTTATTCCACCATACTATGGGCTGAGGAGAAAAAGAACAAAACCTTCGACACCTTTACCCTGTATTGGGAAAACGACCTTTTTGCCGATACGGACCGTGACTACACCAATGGCTTTAAATTAACCTGGAGCACACCTCACCTGATCAACCGGGACGAATCTCGCCTTCCCGGATGGAGTTATCCGATACTCAACCGCCTGCCATTTGTCAACGATCCGACATCCTCCCGGGCCATTTCCATATCTTTGGGCCAGAACATCTTTACACCTGAAAATACGGATACTAAAGAGCTTATCGTGGACCAGCGGCCCTATGCGGGATACTTGTATTTGGCTTTCGGATTTCACAGTCAGAAAGTAAAGCGTAAGGATACCTGGGAGATCGCTCTTGGAGTGGTAGGGCCGAATTCCCTGGCTGAAAAAACCCAAAATATAGTACATGATGCCACCGGCAGCGACCGGGCAGAGGGCTGGGATAATCAACTTGAAAACGAGCCCACACTTGAAATCATTTGCGAAACCAAGTGGCGGTTGCTGCATTCTGAATTGGGCCGTGGTTACAGTTACGATTTTATCCCACATCTGGGAGGCGGAGTGGGGAATGTTGCCATCTATGCCAACACCGGAGCAGAACTTCGTTTCGGCTGGAACCTTCCGGAGAATTTTGGCAGCTGTCCCATCCGTCCGGGATGCGAAACAAGGGCTGCCTATGGTATGCCACAGGATAGCGATTTCAGCCGTTCACGAATCGGTGTCCATTTATTTACTGCCGTAAATGGTATGGCAGTGCTTCACAATATTTTCCTCGATGGCAACACCTTCAGAGACAGCCACAGTGTGGACACGAAAAATTTCGTACTAGATCTGATGGCGGGCTTTGCTATTTCTTACGAGCGGTATAAGTTTAGTTATTCCTATGTTTACCGCACCAAAGAATTTAAAACCCAGAGTGACCCTCAGATTTTTGGATCCGTTCAGTTTTCTTTTTCATTTTAAAAATGATCGGTTTCCCTCAGGTTTCTAAAACAGCTGCCCCCTATTCGCCGGGTACCGGTTTATGGTTTAAGGGAAAATCGGTGCGGGAGTTACTGCCGTCTTTGCTTCGCATCTTACAAAAGAGGGCTGAACTACAAATCAATCCAGAATCCAATAGCAAAATACTTTTCTTTAACCTGAAAAAATTCGCCGATTAGTGGCCGTCCGGTATGGTATTCCAGACCAAGACGATATGTCCGGAACATTTTTTTAACCGGCAGGACAAATCCTGCTTGAATCGTTACGTCTGCCCGCCAGTCATTTTCTTCATAAGACGTAACGTCCAGAGCTGCGTAATATCCTGCACGACCATCCCACCAGCATTCGGCATCTTCAAACTCAATACCGCCCTCAACACGCCATCGCTCCTGCAACGCCTTATTGCGCAAGTCCCAGGCATAAGCCCCTTCGCCGTAAATACGCCAGTACTTGAATCCGGACAGGCTTGCCCCCAGCAATATTTCCTCACGGGTATAGTTGATCCTTTTTCTACCGGTACTTTCGGCATATTCATCACCCACGTGACTCGAATCGTGCTTGCTGGCAAATTTTAGTGCCAGGCCACGCCCGTTAGTCCAGGAGAGCAGAATACCGTATAAACCATCCCAGCCGATATTATCCAGGGAGTTTTCAATATCAAA
>CAJHXW010000146.1_pt1 | contig 21070 bp, 18 predicted proteins | sample 9198581 | NCBI WGS metagenome assembly CAJHXW01 (sample SAMEA7708328, study PRJEB35096) | sediment metagenome | biome: marine neritic benthic zone biome [ENVO:01000025]; feature: sediment [ENVO:00002007]; material: shallow marine sediment [ENVO:03000034] sea grass bed [ENVO_01000059] ...
GAGATCCGGCAGGCTAAAGAATTCTGCTAAACGCTTTTATTGACATATTCGTTGCAAGGTAAAAAGAAAGTAATAATTGAAAGGCCACCTAGCAAAAGGTCGACTCTAAAGCCAAAACACCTGCCTTTGGTAAAAGTGTCGTACGGTAAAGTTGTTGTGGTTTCCAATTAACTGATGGTGTTTTTTGACACGTTATCCTTGAAGTCAGTGCGTACAGGAATATAGTAATTCCCATAAATATATTCCGTTTTAATGAAGAAACTGTATGAGTGCATTAAAGATCGTTAAGAAAGAACTTGTGTACCATATTGCCAATTTGCTAGAATTATCTCTGATACTTAAATCAAATATAATATGCTCGGTCTGTTCTTTCTTTACGATCTCTTATATACGAGTTTTTCATCGTTTAAAACGGAACATATTTATGGGAAACAGTATAAAGGGTCTTATTCCGCTTGACTCTTTACCCTTTTTTAGCTATATATCCACAATGACTAAACACCAAACTTGAATGGGAAAAGTTGATAAGAGAAGTATTTCAGGAACGTAGACTAAGGATCTTGGTTAAAAGATCGAGCAAACAAAGGCTAAGAGTAAACAGCAAATTCGATCGTTTATTTTCATTCATGAAAGGAGGAACATCATGGCACATACTTGTAAGAGTTGTGGTGCAGTAGCTGAAGACCCCGGTCATCTTTGCGACCCTTGCGGAGACGCGGAGAAGTGTAGTTTTTGCGGAGCGCCCCAGGTAGACGCAAAGCATATTTGCAAGGATAAACTGGCTGCCATGAAATATACCTGCGATGGCTGCGGGCGGGTTGCCATGGAAGAAGGTCATCTCTGCAAGCCCTCTCCCATAAAATAAGTTGATTAAAAGGGATCGGAAATAGGGAGAATCATAAGCGTTGGTGGGGCTGATTCCATTGGGTTTGTCATTTATGCCGGGGAAAAAGCTCAATCCCTGATTTTCTTTTTTATCGCTTTGATGATGCCAAGGCAGGCCTGATTCGCGTCGGCCACAATGGCAACGTCTGCCATCTTCATCATGGTGGCATTGGGGTTTTTATTGACGGCAATGATAAAATGAGCATCTGTTAAGGCTGCAGTATGCTGAATGGCACCACTGATCCCAAATGAAAGGAGTATTTTCGGACTTATATTTTTTCCTGCCTGGCCCACCAGTGAATCGTAAGGCACCCATTCGGAATACACCACCGGCCTTGTTGCCCCCACCTCTGCATTCATGAGTTGAGCAAGGTCAAAGAGCTTTTTAAATTTTCCTTTGCTGCCCATACCGCGACCACCGCAGATAACAATATCGGCATCTTCAATTTTCTGCTTTTTAGAAAGTCTTCGTTCTGACGTTAAAAGCTGTATCCGGTCCTTTGGCAGGTCATCCGGCAACGCCAGGGGAATAATCTCTCCTTTTGCCCTGTTATCATGAACCAATTCCTGGAAAGTTCCCGGACGGACGGTAGCCATCTGGGGACGCCTGACAGGGGTAATAATTTTTGCAATCAAATTACCACCAAAGGATGGGGCAATCTGGACAAGTTGTCCCCTCTCATTGATTTCGAAGTCAATACAGTCTGCGGTCAATCCGGTCTTCAACCGTTTTGCCACCCGCGGTGCCATCTCCTGACCAAATCTGGTGGCGCCCACCAGCAGGGTTTCCGGTTGATATTTTTTCGCAAGCCATACCATCAGCCAGGAATAGGTTTCGATGGAGTAGGCGCTAAGTTTTGGATCATCCATGACATAGACTTTCTGGGCCCCATGGGCAATATATTCCGCCACATACTCTTCCGTCTCGTGCCCAAAGACAATCGCACAGACCTTCCCGCCGGTTGTGGAAGCCAGATCAACCGCCCGTGCCAGAATCTGAAGAGTTACCCTGTTTTGGAAATAGTTCCGGTAATCCCCAAACACCCATATTTCCTGATTGCTGCTCATTTATGCCTCATCATGCTCATGTGTTTTAAGATCTTTGCCCATGGCGGAACTGATCTCCTTACCATACTCGTCAAACAGCTGTTCCACCACTTTTTTTACCGCTCCCTTAAGGACCCGGTTCTCCTTTTGGGTGGTGGGGGAATACACATCAATAATTTTTGTGGGAGAATCTTTTAAGGCAGAAAAATTTTCACCAAACCCCAGTTGACTGGCATCTACTATTTTCATATTCGGTTTTTCAAAGGCTTTCTCCACACCTTCAAGGGCAAGATACCTGGGCTTATAGGCCAAACGATCAATGGTGATCAGCCCCGGCAGATCCATCTTGAGAATTTCAAAAAAATCATCCACATGACGTTGAACTTCAACACTGCTTTTTTTGATATCGACATGGTTGGCATAGCCGATGGCCGGAATCTTCAATTCCTCAGCCAGTTGCGGTCCAACCTGGGCAGTCTCACTGTCACTGGTCTGGGAGCCGCACAAAACGAGATGAAATGCCTGGCATTCTTTTTGAATATAGGTTGCCAGAACATGGCTGGTCAAGAATGTATCCGCTCCTGCCATTTTACGGTCTGTCAATAAGACGCCTTCGTCTGCGCCCAGGGCTTTGGCCTGGTGCAGAACTTCTTCAGCCATAGCAGGTCCCATGGTAATGACACAAATATGAGCGCCCTGGTTTTCTTTGATCTGCAAGGCTGCTTCAAGGGCACTTCGGCTTGCAGGATCCATCATACCCTGGGCCAGCTCCCGCTTCAACGTTCCGGTTTTCGAATTCCAGGGTAATTCCGATACCATGGGGACCTGTTTGATACATACAATAATATTTAGCATATGCTTTGCCTGTTCAACTGGGTTGGGATATAATGGATCTGGCAATCACCATCTTCTGGACCTCACTTGTACCCTCATAAATCTGGGTCACTTTGGCATCCCTAAAATATCTTTCTACGTCATACTCCTTGCTGTAGCCATACCCCCCATGGATCTGGACTGCCAGGTCGGTTACCTCTTTTGCCGTAGCACTGCAGTGAAGCTTTGCCATGGAGGCCTCTGCAGAAAAAGGTTTACCGCTGTCCTTGCAGGCGGCAGCCCTGTAAAGCAGAAGTCTTGACGCATCAATTTTTGTAGCCATCTCAGCTAAATAATTTTGAATGGTCTGAAATTTTGACAGTGGCTTATTGAACTGCTGTCGTTCCTTGGCATACGACACCGAACATTCAAAGGCAGCCTGTGCAATACCAAGGGCCTGGGCCGCAATCCCTATCCGACCGGTATCAAGGGCAGTGAGTCCAATCTTTACCCCCTGCCCTATCCGGCCCAAAAGATTTTCCTTTGGTACCCTACAATCCTCAAAAAAAAGAGAGGACACAGGATTTGCCCTCATACCGCAAAGATCTTCGATTTCACCCACTGAAAATCCAGGTCGAGTTTTTTCAACAATAAAGACACTGGCATAACTTTTCTTATCTTTGCCTTCAGAAACGGCAAACACGAGTATGGTACCGCATACACCACCATTGGTGACAAAAATTTTAGTTCCGTTCAACACAAAGCCGTCTTCAACTTCCAAGGCATTGGTTTCCACTCCGCCGGCGTCCGACCCGGCATTGGCCTCTGTAAGGCAGAATGCACCGATACTGTCACCTTTTGCCATGGCTGGTACAAATCTTTCTTTCTGCTCTTTTGTGCCGAAATTGAGAATGGGAAAGATACCCACACTGTTATGGACAGTGACACAAAGACCCAGGGCGCCTGATACCCTCGACAATTCTTCAATGGAAATGGCATAACTGATCGTATCAAGATTTGCGCCCCCATATTCTCTTGGTGCCTGAAGCCCGAAAAAATTTAAGGGCTTCATTTTTTCAACAATTTCCCAGGGAAACTGTGACAATTTGTCCAGGCGAGAAACATGGGGTTTGATTTCACTTTCTGCAAACTCTCTAACTGTATTACGTATCAACTGGTGCTTCATACAAGGATTAAAATCCAAAGCCACACTCCATATTTTTATTTTTTTTCATATGCGTTAACAAGAATGTTAAGGTAGTCCTTCTTTTCAAGCACCCTTGGATTTGAAGGCGTGGAATTATTTTCAAACGACATGTCTGCAATCTTTTCAAACTGGTCTTTTCCAATCTTTAAATCCTTGAATAAAGGGATCTTAAGTCTTTTGGACAAATCTACTATCAACCGGATAAAAGCATTTGACGCTTTCATGTCATCTGTTTGTGTAATACCGGCCTGCCGTGCCAGTGCTGCCATCTTTTCCAAGCAATCGGACAGATTATATCCGAGTACATGGGGTAAGAAAATCGAGTTTGCGACACCGTGGGGAATATCATACAGCGCCCCGATGGATTCGGAAATGCAATGGACCGCTGTCACATCAGAGTTGCCAAAGGCAAATCCGGCAATGGTAGATCCAAGCATAAGATTTTCACGATCTGTGTGATTGTTTTTAATATCTGAATATGCGTCTTCGATGGCTCCCAGGATCAATTTCACTGCCTTGACCGCATGGGTGTCAGTAATTAGTGTTGCCGGTTTTGACAGATAGGCTTCAACAGCATGGGTCAACGCATCAAGACCTGTGGAAGCAATAATGGATGGCGGCAGGGTTTTAATCAAATCCGGATCAACAATGGAGGCGGCAGGATACATTTTAGGCCCCTTGATGCTCATTTTAAATTTTCTATTTACATCCGTTATCACCGAGACCCATGTGACCTCACTGCCGGTACCACAGGTGGTGGGGATGGCCAGGAAAGGGAGGGGATCATTCTTGTATTTTTCTTTCCCCTCATAGGCCTCAATATTGCCATCATTTGTACCAAGCAGGGCAAGCGCTTTCCCTGCATCGAGGGGGCTTCCGCCTCCCAGCCCGATGATGAGGTCAGGACCTATTTCACGCATTTCTCCGGCGATTTTATTAATGGTATCGGATTTCGGGTTTGCTTCAATCTTATCAAATATCTTAATCCCGGGAAACTGCGACACGACCTTTTCCAGCAAGCCGGATGCCGCAATTCCTTTATCAGTGACAAGCACGGGCTTATCCGCCTTTAGGTATTCATCAACAATGAATCTAAGATTTACAATTTCTCCTGACCCAAAATAGAGTCTTGCCGGCATATGAAACAGCACGTATATGATCTCCTTTAGGAAATAGCCCTTTTAGCTTTTGCATTAGACCAAAATTCACTTGTTGTCGAGTCTTTTTAATAAAATCAGGGCAGGAACTAAGGTGGGGACATTCATAGGTTTATAAATCGACATGATGGGGCTCCCGGACCTACCACTCACTTGATCTGATAACTTTACGAGTACATACACAGGCATCATGCTTTGCCTTGCTCACATCCACTTCTGCTAATAAAAGTCCGCTTTGATTATAATATTCTTTACGTTCTTTCCTATTTCTGCCATAATCTCTCAGTCTCGTTCCTGGAGCCGGGAAGTAACGCGTTAACTCTATAATTAGGAGATATTTATGGAAGATGCTAATTTTAAAAATTCATTTGTCCTGGGTTTTTTTATCTTTTTAGGAATGGTGTTTTTAGGATTCTTTTTAGGCTCAAGCGCTATTAAGTTTAAAGAATATGAACGCTCAGTAATTGTAAAGGGCTTATCAGAAAAAGAATATCCAGCAGATATCGCTTTGTGGCCAATTCATTTTTCATCCGCAAACAATGATTTGACCAAGTTATATGCATCCATTGAAAAAAATTCAAATCAAATAATTGATTTTCTCAGGGCCAGCGGCTTTGAAAAACAAGAAATAAGTATATCTCCACCTCAAATAATGGATAAATTAGCCCAGGGCTACGAAAAAACAAGAATTGAATTTAGATATAATGCCACACAAACAATAACCGTATATTCTACCAAGATAGAATCTGTTAGATTAACAATGAATAAATTGATAGAGCTTGGGAAAAAAGGTATCATCTTTTCAGGAGATCGCTACCAGAATACAGTTGAATATTTATTTAAACGGTTGAACGAAATAAAGCCAATAATGGTGGAAGAGGCCACCACAAAAGCAAGAGAGGTTGCTGAAAAATTTGCAAAAGATTCTAACAGCAAGCTAGGAAAAATTAAAAAGGCAAGACAGGGACAATTTTCAATTAATAGTCGAGATAAAAACAATCCTCATATTAAAAAAGTAAGAGTGGTTTCAACTATAGAGTACTACCTGTCCGATTAGAAACGCTGACACTGTCTTTAAAAAGGAATGCGGATAGCCTGTCGCAGCCTCTGCAGACTCAACGTGGCTATGCCGTGTCGGTGAAGCTGATAGTAATAGCAGCTACTTGGAAATGGATAGATGACTAAAGCTTATATTGTCTGTGGCAGTCCCGGCGCCGGAAAGACCACCTACGGGAAAAAATTAGCCGCTGAAATAGGCGCCGTTTTTCTTGATATTGACATATCGACAGAACGACTGGTTCAACTGGCTCTTCGGCAATCTGGCAATGATGCTGATGATAGGGATAGCTCCTACTTCAAGCAGAACTTCAGAGAACCTATTTACGAGCAGCTATTTGATATTGCACGAGATAATTTGTCCTTTAATAGTGTCGTTATCACTGGCCCTTTCACCAAAAAGATTCAAGATGCCGAATGGCCGAAGAAGCTCTGTCAACACCTTGGTGCTCCAGTTGAAATTCACTATGTCTTTTGCAGACCTAATATTAGAAAAAATCGACTTTTATCACGAGCAAACCCCAGAGATAATAAAAAACTTGAGGACTGGAATAGTTACGTAAAGTACTACGACAACGAAAAACCTCCGAGTTTCCAACATGTTTTTATTGACAGTTCTGATAAATAACATTCACATGGTATCTTGTTCAGGTTCAGAGGTGGTGCAAACTTGCTCGTGGAGCGTCCCGGCCTTCGCTATAATTTTTAAGGTGTCTTGAAATTCCGGCCGGATGCACGTCCTGGCGATTAAATAGTTCATTCCGGCCACAGTGCAGCGGAGAGCCGGAATCCTGAGAAGCAATTAAAAAGTCGGGTTCTATCTCCCCCATTAGGATTGAGAACAGACTTTAAGAGAATGATCACGTCTTATTTTTGTCTTTTAATAACAAAGGAGGTTAATCGATGAAATATACAAAAAGTTATCTGATGTTATTTCTGATCGGGCTGGTATTCAGCATCGCTGTTCCGGATACCGTGTATGCACTGATAGCCGCTGACAACCAAAGTTTTAACTTAAATTTTCGGTTCAACAGTCCCGGTGCCCGGGCCAACGGCATGGGTGGAGCGTTCATCGGAGTGGCAGATGACGCTACGGCTGCATACACCAATCCGGCAGGCTTGACCATCCTGACCGAACCGGAAGTCTCCGTTGAATATAAAATGGGTGAATATGACAATACATTTACCCTTTTCGGTGTGCCAAATAGTCAGGATTTCACTGAAACCGGTAGTGGTTTTTCTTTTCTGAGCCTGGTCCATCCGGCTGAAAAAGCCACCTTCAGCATCTATCGACACGAACTGATCAATATCCGTAGCGAAGATGATTTCGGTGGCTATTCGAACAACATCAGTATGGAACGGGACATTAAGACTTTGACCTACGGAATCGGTCTTGGATTTAAAGTTGCCGATAGCCTGTCGCTTGGCTGCTCAATCGGATTTTCCGAAATGCGATACTATTCTACGACCGAAATATTTACTCCCGGCTCTTTTTCGCCTCCGCCAGACACTCGCATTCTCATCGACGGAGAAGATAGTTCAACGCAGGTGAATCTATCCTTATTATGGAATCCTGTCGACGGTTTAAACATGGGGCTGGTCTATCGCCAGGGGCCGGAGTTCAAGACCACTTATAATTTTGCAGAAGACACCGACGCCGATGACAAGTTCGACGAATTTAATTCCACCAAATACACCCTCAAGGTACCGGATGTATATGGTGTGGGCCTCTCCTATCGCTTTAACTTCGGGCTGACCATTGCCGCCGATGTCAATTATATTGAATATTCGGATCTACTAAAAGATTTTCGTTTTCCGGACGGCAGCACTTCGTTTGGCGGCATCAGCACCAGCGACTTTGATGTGGACGATACCTTTGAAATCCACGCCGGGATTGAATATGTTTTAAGTATCGGCAGCACCCCGGTAGCGGTTCGCGGCGGTTATATCCACAAACCGGATCATCGCATTCATTACACCGGTTCCACTGCAGGTGGGCTTGTTGGATGGAAAAATTGGGCACCGGAAGGAGATGATGACGACATCTTTGCCCTTGGATTGGGGTTCGTATTTTCAGAGCAGCTTCAGATAGACGGAGCCGCCAGCTTTGGAGATTTTGAAAAGGAGTACACGGTCTCGCTGGTTTATCGGTTTTAATCGGTTGATTCGGGCATTGTTACTGCAAGCATACAACTTGAGCGCTTATACAAACAGCCTATCACACTCACTATGAATAAGAACATTGCAGTAATAATCAGCCGAAAAATTGATTATTTTAATGAATAATCCCGCCGCAAGCGGTCGGGGTATAAAAAATATAATTAAAAGCGAAGACTTAACTTTGGTTTTCAGCAGACTCGTTATCCTTGCCGCAGAGACTGGCTATAGAGAAAAAATATAATCATGGCTCATAGCACAACCAAACCCAGTTATTTAAAGCTAGTAGACAGATTGAATCGCTTTCCTCAGGGCGCACCCCCTTCTGAACTATTGTTAAAGATCTTGAAAATGCTTTTTAGTGAGGAAGAGGTCAAGCTGGTTTCACTGATGCCTATCAAACCCTTCACAGCACAAAAAGCCAGCCGCATCTGGAAAATGGATCTGACAAGCACTCAAAAGGTGCTGGATGAATTGGCTGGTCGAGCTATCCTCGTTGACATTGAACAAAACGGTGAGCCCGTCTACGTCCTGCCGCCTCCCATGGCCGGTTTTTTCGAATTCTCCTTAATGCGCGTGCGAAATGACATTGATCAGAAGGTATTAAGCGAACTGTTTTATGAATACATCAATGTGGAAGAAGATTTCATCAAATCGCTATTTACCCAGGGTCAAACTCAGTTAGGACGTACCTTTGTCCACGAACCTGCCTTGTCCGATGAAAATGCGCTGCATGTACTGGATTATGAGCGGGCAACCGAAGTCATCAAAAGTGCCGCTCATCGGGGTATTGGGCTCTGCTACTGCCGCCATAAGATGCATCACCTGGACAGAGCCTGCAAAACACCGCAGGAAATATGCATGACATTTAACAGCACAGCCGGATCCCTTATTAAGCATGGCTGCGCCCGTTCGGTGGAGGAGGAAGAATGCCTCGATTTGTTGCAAGAAGCTTATGAGCACAACCTGGTACAGTTCGGTGAAAATGTAAGAGACCAGGTAAATTTCATTTGCAATTGCTGTGGGTGTTGCTGCGAGGCTATGATTGCTGCCCGACGTTTTGCCATACTAAACCCTGTCCATACAACTAACTTTATTCCGGATGTGATTGAATCTGATTGCAACGGATGTGGCAAGTGTGTGACTGCCTGCCCGGTAGAAGCAATGACACTGGTTTCATCGAACAATCCGGTCAAACCCAAAATGAAAGTTGCCAAGCTGGATGAAGATATCTGTCTGGGATGCGGTGTTTGTGTTAGAACCTGCTCAAAGGAAAGTCTTTATTTGAAATCCCGACCGAGCAGAGTAATTACCCCCTTAAATGGAACACATAGGGCGGTGTTGATGGCCATTGAACGGGGTAATTTTCAAAACCTGATTTTTGACAATCGGGTCTTATGGAGTCATCGAGCCTTGGCCGGAGTTTTAGGCGTCATTCTAAAACTTCCGCCGTTCAAACAAGCCCTCGCAAATCAGCAGGTAAAATCAAGATACCTGGAAGCTCTGATTAATTACATGGAAAGATCGAGCGACCCAAACCCAACCGATAATATTTGAAATATTACAAACTATAACTCATGACCTGTCCCTGATCCCATCTAAAATCCTTATACATGTATCATGAATTGCTTTGACCACATTCTTCCCAATTATTAATAGTTCACTTGGATAAATATATATTCTTTACGTTCCTTCCGATTTCTGCCATAATTTTTTATAGGTTTATGCCTCCTTTGTTTTATTGGCTAATTTCAAAATCATTTATGCTTAGAAGTATCGCTTATTCTAACAAAATAACCAGAAGGTATTGATCATGTCTGATAAACCTACCTATGAAGAATTGGAGCAACAAATTCGGGCATTAAAACAAGCTGAAATCAGACGTAAAAAAGCTGAGAAGGCCCTGAAGGTCAGCGAAGAAAGATTCCGAGCTATATTCGAGCAAGCGGCTGTGGGCGTGGCACAGATCGTATCCAAAACAGGTGATTTCGTACTCATCAATCAAAGGTATGCGGATATTGTAGGCTACACTATTGAAGAGATGCACCATCTCTCCTTCCAAGAAATCACTCATCCCGATGATTTGCATAAAGATCTGGATAATATGAAGCGATTGCTGGATGGAGAGATTCATGAGTTTTCGATGGAGAAGCGTTACTATCACAAGAATGGTTCGATTGTCTGGGTAAATTTGACGGTCTTTCCGATGCGGAGGATTGGAGAAGCACCGAATTGTCACGTTGCTGTGGCTGTTGACATCACCAAGCGCAAGCTGGCAGAAGAGTTGCTACGAAAGAGTGAAGTAAAATATAAAGACCTCTATGATAATGCTGTTGATATGCTTTTTTCAATTGAAGCGGAGACAGCGATTATACTTGACTGTAACCAAACAATGGTCAATGAATTGGGATATAATACAAAGGAAGAAATTATTGGTCGATCAGTTTTCGATATGTATACCCCAGATAGTGCTGAGTACGCAAAAGCAAATGTGTTTCCGATATTTGTGAAAACCGGAAGAGTTGAAGGTGAAAAACTGCAACTGCAACGAAAAGACGACAGTAAAATTGATGTAAAACTTAATGCAACCGCCGTATACGACAAGAAAGGAAGTATTCTTTACAGCAGATCAACCTGGCGAGATATTACCAAACGTAACCGGGCTGAAAAAGCACTGATTTCTGAGAAACTGCTTTCCGAGGAATACATCAACAGCCTGCCGGGTCTGTTTTATGTCTTCGATGAACAGCGGTTCGTCAAATGGAACAGAGAATGGAATATGATTTCTGGCTACAGCGATGAAGAATTGGCCAGTATGTATGGTACAGATTTCTTCGAAGGTAAAGACAAAGTGCTCATCGAGAAACGAATGCTGAAGACTTTTGCAGAAGGGGCTGCGGACGCCGAGGCAGAATTCATAACTAAAGACGGCCAGCGAATACCATACTATTTCACCGGACTGCGCAAAGAGTTAAACGGAAAGAACCATCTCATAGGCTTGGGAATAGACATCACCGTTCGTAAGCAAGCGGAAGGAGAAAAAAGAAAAGCATTGGAATTTGCTGCTGAACAGAGCAGGCATGCGTTGATTGGACAAGTTGCAGGAAAGATGGCACATGATTTTAATAATGTTTTAATGGGAATAATGGGCAATGCACAACTTGCCACTATGGATTGTGACGATGAAGAGTTAAAAGTCATGTTGGAAAATATTAATGAATTCGCTCTAAGAGGAAAAGACATAACCAGCAACTTAATGGCTTATTCCAAAGATCAGGAACCTAAACAAACCTATTTCAAGATCGAAGACAAAATCGATCTCGTCTTGAAAATGTTAGAAAAAGATTTGACTGGTATTAAGGTAAGCAGAAATTACAAACCAGGCACAACTGAGCTATTAGCTGATCCAGGAATGATCCAAGATGCATTGGTTAATATTATACAAAATTCAATCCATGCCATGAGCAAAGTTGAAAACCCTACATTAAACTTGAAAGCATATTCTCAAGACGACATGGTTTATATTGAAGTTGAGGACAATGGTTGCGGCATTCCTAAAGAACATTTGGATTCTATTTACACACCATCTTTTACCTTAAAAGGCAGCCATGATGGAACCGGATCATACCAATCAAACATTAAAGGGACTGGCTATGGCATGTCCAATGTTAAAAAATATATTGTTGAAAAACACAGGGGCGACATTCTTGTGGAAAGCGAAGTTGGCCAAGGGACTATGATTACGATTGCTTTGAGAATAATCAAAGATCATTTATCTTCAGCTGAAAAAAAAGAAATAGTAAAAAGTCAAATATACGATAAGAGAAGAATATTGCTGGTAGAGGATGAACCCGCCATTGCTGATGTGCAGTATCAACTATTAACCAAAGAGCCTTTTAACCATATCGTGTCAATTGCCGCCAATGGTCAAATAGCGATAGATACCTTTGACAGAAACAAATTTGATGTGATAAGCCTCGATTATGTGCTTCCAGGAAATATCAATGGATTAGATGTTTATCACCATATTAGAGAAAATAATAAGGATATTCCAGTCATGTTTATCTCAGGAAATATAGAGTTTTTGGAATCAATGAAAAGGTTAAAAGAAAAAGACCCGAATCTGGAATATTTATCAAAACCGATTGATAATTTGGATTATGTGAATAAGATAAATGAATTAGTTGGAAGCGGTACTTAATAATCCTATTCATGAATCGCATGCGTCCTAGATATTTCAACTATAATACCTGATGGAGGCAATCTCAGGGGCCAAGCCTGAATTGTGAATAAAGGTGAAATCAAGATATAAGATATCACTTTCCAAAACCAACATCTCAAAGTCTCTTACCGCTGATAAACTCTGGAGTCACTTTGAGTGATTTCAATATCGATCATATTTAACTTGAAATAAAGAAGTTATGAATTAACTTATGTAAAAACAGTATGGAAGAAATCCGTACGGTTCTTCCATCGTTTTTTGGTAAATAATATGTTAATTTAAATTAAAAACACTATATTAGATACCGAATTTAAAAAGAGAGGTGACATATGATCGAATTTATTTATAAATTACTTGAATCCGTTGGTTTTGCCCACCCTCTTCACCCGGCAATCACCCATATTCCCATGGGGATGATTATGGGAGGGGTGATTTTCACCGCATATTCCATTATCCGTAAAAATCCAGTTTTCATGAAAACAGCATATTATTGTTACGTGGTGGCTTTTTTTGGTGTATTTCCCACAATTTTATTTGGAATCACGGATTGGCAATACCGCTATGAAGGAGAATGGAGTTTTCTGATTCAACTTAAAATGATACTAGCCGTTGTGTTGATCGTCATTTTAAGTGCCATCCTTAAATATGGCAAAGATTATGAAGAAAACAGTAAGCTTGTATATGCACTTTACGGCGCATCATTGGTGGTTGCAATCGGCCTTGGATTTTCAGGTGGCGAATTGATATTCGGATAATTCCCGTTGTTTGGTTATGGATTCAGTGAGTTGAACAAAAAATCAGCCAACCCTTGAATTTAGTAGCAGACAATGTATCCATATAATGCCGTCGAAGTCCGTTTCAATCTTTGTTTTCAGACACTGATTCCTTAACTATTTGACAGCCAAGTTTATCTAGTATTTATTGCTATGTAATCTTGGCTGAATTATAAGACCATAAGGGCAGTCTGTACAAATGGCAGTGTAAGATATTAAAATTAATTTAAAACAAGTGGTATAAAGGAGTTGTATAATGAGGCAGCGATTTACGTTTATTATTTTATTGAGTTCGATTCTTGTTTTTTTCATTTCTCAGCCCATCATGGCAGAGAACATCCAATACACGAATAAAATCGATGTCAAGGATATGAGTTTTCTATGGAAAATTGAGGGAGACCAAATCCACATCAAACTGACAGCAAAAACAAAGGGCTGGGTCGGAGTCGGTTTTAGTCCCTCAAAAATGATGAAAGATGCTAATTTTATTTTAGGATATGTAAAAAATGGAAAACCTGTCATTACCGATCATTTCGGGATAAGTGAACGAAAGCATGAACGTGATAAAAAACTGGGTGGAAAAAACGATATTTCCCATATATTTGGAAAAGAAGCAAACGGGAAAACTGAAATAGGATTTACCATTCCTTTAAATTCAGGAGATTCCAAGGACCAGGAGATTAAAGTAAACCAGGATACAATAATTTTGCTTGCCTTTGGTGCCGGAAGAGACAGTTTCAGAGCCGTGCATAAATTCAAAACCTCAATGACAGCAAACCTGACATCAGGTAAATTTAAAAAAATCAAATAAGCGTGTTCCAACAGCTGCAACAGAGGATTCGATATTCTTGATAACTGAAATAAGAGCGAAATACATTCGTCATTTAACAGCGATTATATTTTTATTTTTTGTTCCCTTCCATTCATATTCCCAGATTAATCATTTAGATCAAGAGGGAAAAAAAGATAGTATCTCTTTCTTTCACGAATCTTCCTTGGCGAAAAAATCAAAACATACAGAGCATGAGCATCTAATTGAGCCCGCTCCCGCCAAGACCAAATTAAGTCGAGAAATCGGAGTGCGGGAAAATTTGGGTAAGTCTATTGCACTCAAAAGCCAATTTATTGATTCAGATAGTAACAATATCCAGTTAAATAACCTGATTACAAAGCCGGTATTGATACTTCCGGTATTTTTTCTCTGTTCCCAGGCATGCAACATCATGCTTTCCAACCTGACCCATGCCATATCTGAGGTCCCATATGCTTTAGGTAAAGATTATCAGGTGATTTCTTTCAGCTTTAATGACGAAGAAGGTCCTGATATCGCGAAAAAAGCGAAATCAGATTATATGAACCGGTTAGAGGGTCAATCAAGTCAACCAGGCAGCAAATTAAACTCACAGCCTCCTGCTGATTCATGGGCTTTTCTGGTGGGAAATCACGCAGCCATTCATGACCTTACCGAATCGCTTGGGTTTAAGTTTCGAAAAACCGGAACACACAGTTTTATTCATCCGAATGTGCTGATTGTTTGCGATCAGAATGGAAAAATCATACGATACCTTTATGGAGAGCGCTTTCTCCCATTTGATATTGGTATGGCTATTTCCGAAGCCCAATCCGGAACACCATCTATATCGGTACGGAAAGTCATCAACTATTGTTTTTCCTATGATCCGCAAGAAAAAAGGTATGTGTTCCATACCTTTAGAGTGGCAGCTATTGTAGTAATGGTGTTTTTGGGTCTTTTCTATATTTTTTTTCTAAGGAAAAGAGATTATTCATAATAGGTAAAAAAAGGCAATTTCATGTCAGATTCCACTTCGTTTTATAAAGAAGCACACTCAGGAAAACCCACCGGACTTAAATCCTGGTTATTAACCACAGACCATAAACGGATCGGTCTGCTTTATCTTTGTTCAATTATGGTTTGGTTTATTATAGCTGTTTTTGTAGGATTACTGATTCGAACCGAACTGATGAAGACCGGAGAAACGCTGTTCAGTGCAGATACCTATAATGCCATGTTTACTTTGCATGGTGTAATTATGATTTTTTTATTTATTATCCCGGGTATCCCCGCAATATTTGGAAATTTTTTACTGCCCATCCAAATCGGAGCAGATGATGTATTTTTCCCCAGACTAAACCTTTTCTCCTGGTATCTGTATATCATTGGAGGCTTTGTGGCCCTGATTTCACTTTTTGTGGGAGGGTTGCCTGATACAGGCTGGACATTTTATGTGCCGTTTTCGGTATCGACCAATACCAATGTAACCGCAACCGTATTTGCCGCTTTTATTCTCGGTTTTTCATCCATGTTGACCGGCATGAATTTCATCACCACCATCCATCGCAAGCGGATGAAGGGGATGAAATGGATGCAGATTCCTTTGTTTACCTGGTCATTGTATGCCACTGCCTGGGTTCAGTTGCTGGCAACACCGATTCTTTCAATTACATTGCTACTGGTAATCGTTGAGCGTATCTTCAGTATCGGCTTGTTTGATCCCATGCGCGGAGGGGACCCTATTTTATATCAGCATCTGTTCTGGATGTATTCTCATCCGGCGGTATATATTATGATACTTCCGGGCATGGGAGTGATATCAGAGATTATTCCGGTATTTTCACGAAAGTCAATTTTTGGTTATAAGGCCATCGTTTTTTCGAGTCTGGCCATTGCCATTGTAGGTTCCCTGGTATGGGCCCATCATATGTTTACCAGCGGTATGAGTGATACTGCTGTGTTTGTATTTTCCCTGTTAACCTTTTTGGTGGCCATTCCAAGTGCTGTTAAAGTATTTAACTGGGTCTCCACCCTATATAAGGGGGCGATTTGGATGACGCCCCCTTTATTTCTTTCACTTTGTTTTATTTACCTTTTTTCCGTGGGTGGATTGACCGGTCTGGTACTGGGCTCTGCCGGAACAAATATCCATGTGCACGATACACATTTTGTGGTGGCTCATTTTCATTTTGTCATGTTCGGGGGGGCCGGATTTGCTTTTTTTGCAGCACTTCATTTCTGGTGGCCTAAAATCTTTGGGAAAATGTATACATTCAAATCCGCTTATATCTCTACCATTTTATTGACTGTCGGATTTTTGCTTCACTACATACCCATGCTCATACTGGGTTTATATGGTATGCCCAGACGATATTATGATTATCTGGCTCAATTTGAAAAAGGAAATTTTTTTGCCGGAATAGGGGCATACCTTATGGTGGCCGGAGTATTAATGATGATTTATAATTTGCTTGTCAGTTTGCGCCATGGTGAGCCTGCTGAAGCTGACCCTTGGGGGGGAACCACTCTGGAGTGGTCCACCTCATCGCCACCACCGCTGCATAATTTTTCTAAACCACCTGAGACAGTTGGATATCCTTATGATTTCACCAGAGTTTTAAAAAAATTGAATACAAAGCACATATCGTAAGCTCATGGAATCTGAAAATAAAGATCATACAGGCAGTAAAATCGGAATGTGGTTGATCCTGTATACGGAAATCATGCTGTTTGGCGGCTTGTTTGTATTATATGCCGCCTATTTAAAAAAATATCCTGAAGAATTTATCACTTCCGGAAAACAGTTGGACCTTTTTTTCGGTACTTTCAATACGGTCATTTTACTGATTAGCAGTTTCGCAGTGGCGGCATCTATTACCTCCATTCGTTTGGATAAACGCAAACTTGCCCTGGGGATGCTTTGGTTGGCAATCTTTTGCGGACTCATTTTTCTTTATAATAAATTTATTGAATGGGGACATAAATTCGAAATCGGTATTTTCCCAGGATCAGAAACCATGACAGACCTTAAACCGGGTGAAAATATTTTTTTCGGGCTGTATTACGTGATCACAGGTCTGCATGGTTTACACATCGTGATTGGCATGACTTTACTATTATTCAGTGTGGTGAAAATAACCATGAATAAAATTGACAAGGACTCATATATTATCCTGGAAAATTCCGGATTATACTGGCATTTGGTCGATTTAATCTGGATATTTATTTTTCCGTTATTTTATCTGATTGTTTAACCGGATTAATTTTTAGTTAGGTGAGGGGTCGGGGAGTTTCTCCTCAAAGTTTTTTTAGTGAACCGTTTGCGTTTTAATGATTGCCAGCAGTTCGTCCGGAGAATCGCCTATACGCCCGCACAAGTCTTAACAAATGATTTTTGATACACGCCCCCTATCTTATGCGTTAATTTCATACAGGCAGAGACGATCATCGCTGCCGTGGAGATCTGTCTGATGGGGCTTATCTTAGCGAGATAGCTGCCGTACGTCAGTTTCTCGATAGGATTGATAAGGCTTGTGCGGACGCATAGGCGATTCTCAGGACGAAGGGAATAGAGATCGAAAAACTCCTTGACCCCTCAGTTAGGTAATATAAATGTCAAAAAAACACATTATTTCATATAAAAATCTTGGGATAATTCTAACGGCACTACTTATTCTCACCGGAATAACTGTGTTTATGTCCACTCTGGATTATGGATCGCTCAATATCTGGATAGCACTGATTATTGCATCCGGTAAAGCCAGTCTGGTCCTTTTGTTTTTTATGCATATGAAATATGAACCGGTATTGATTAAATGGTCTTTTCTCATTACTATTTCTTTTCTGGCAGTTCTAATCGGATTTTTATTTTGGGATATATCATTTAGATAAGGAATTGTAGTTCTAATGAATTCATCTGTCCAGCAAGTCGATTATGCATTTTATTATATCATCGGAATAGCGATCCTATTACTGGCTTTAATCACCGGAGCCATGATCTATTTTGCCATTCGATATCGGCAAAAAAAACATCCCGATCCCAAAGATATCCGTGGGAATTTAATTCTGGAAATCATATGGATGGTTGTCCCCACAGTAATCGCTGTCTCCATGTTTGTGGTTGGATGGTCTGCCTATACCGGTCTTAGAAATGTGCCTGAAGGCGCCATTGAAATTAATGTGTATGCCCAGATGTATTCCTGGATTTTTGTGTATCCCAATGACAAAGAAACCGAAAATGAGCTGGTCGTTCCCCTGGGAAAACCAATAAAATTAAATATCACTTCAGAAGACGTACTCCACGGCCTTTTTATTCCGGCGTATCGAATTAAAGTTGATGCAGTCAACGGGATGACCACCTATGCATGGTTTCAGGCTGAAAAAACAGGAGAGCATACTGTAAAGTGTACTGAATATTGTGGAGTTGGTCATGCAGATATGACTGCTACCCTCCGGGTTGTCACAGAAGAAGAATACATTAAATGGCTTGAGTCGGATGAAGACCAATAGGTATTTAATGGCCGATATGATCGGTCTGATCAAATTTAAGATGAGCTTTATGCTGGCTTTGTCTTCTCTGTTTGGATTTGTGTTGCATCTGCAAAAATTCAGTTTCCATTTCATTTTGCTATTCATGGGCATACTATTATTGTGTTTTGGATGTGCAGTATTAAATAATTTTCAGGACAGGAACAGAGATAAATTATATCTTCGCACCAAGTACCGCCCCCTGGTGCAGGGGAGAATTTCAGGGCAGATCGCGCTGGTGATTGGCATCGGTTTTATCTGTTCCGGTTTGGTTTTACTTCACTTCATTGACCAGTTTTATAATCACAGGTGGCATCAATTTTTTTTGGGCATTTTGGCCGTTTTTTTATATAATGGGCTGTATACCCATTTAAAAAATTATCCCCTGACTGCTATCATAATCGGAGCCATTTGCGGCACATTACCTGTGTATATGGGTTGGATGTTTGCAGGTGGTGGATTTTCCGATCTTTCCATTTGGATGATTTGTTTCTCCTGGATGTTATGGCAAATACCTCATACCTGGCTGCTTACCTTGAATGAAACCTCCGAAATTCAACGTTCACAACATATAAGTATTCTTAGAATTTTCAATCATCACCAGTTGATTCGGATCATTTGGCTTTGGATATTTTCATTTTTTATTCTCATTTCTTTTATTGCTTTGATTTCAATGAAACTCAACATGGTAGAATCTGCTGTCTTTTTCCTGATCACCGGTGGTATTTTTATTGTGTTTTCTGTATACCTTTTTTTATCAACAAATGATATGAAATATAAATTTCTGTTTCACCAGATCAATGCCTATATCCTGTTTCTAATTATGTTTACTTCAATCATTCACTTTTAAGGAAAACATTTGATCCCGCAAGACTAACATTTGTTTTCCAGCTTGCTAACCATTTCCTACCGGCGTTGCTTCACAGTACCGATGAAAAAACGTTGGTGATAAACCAAAATATGAAAATTAATTTAAACCATCTCCCAGTTGTGGCATTTTGTTTGCTCGGAATTATTTGGGGTAGCAATTTCATTTACATGAAACTTGCATCTAAATTAATAACTCCCTCCCAGATTGTCTTTTTCCGAGTCCTCTTTGGTTTTATTCCTGTAATAATTTATTCATTTTATTTAGGGGTTTTAAGCTGGAAGCATTTAAAGCACGCGGGCCATTTCTTGGTTATGGCGTTGTTAGCCACAACAATCTACTATTACGGATTTGCCAAGGGAACATCGTTGTTGCTTTCCGGGGTTGCGGGTGCTGTGAGTGGTGCCATTCCAATATTTGCATTTATACTATCTGTGCTGTTTATTGCAGAAGAAAAGATAACCAAAACCAAAGCAATCGGTGTATTGGTTGGTTTTATAGGTGTTGTGGCCATTGGACGCCCTTCTGAACAAGACCTTATGTCTACCAACCTAGAAGGTGTATTTTACATGGTGGCTGGTTCACTGAGTGTTGGAGCGTCATTTGTATATGCAAAAAAGTATATCATTCCTCTTAAAATTTCAGCGGTTGCTTTAACAACTTATCAGTTAGGTTTTGGCCTAATAATCCTGGCATTGGTCACAGATTATAGCGGAATAGGTAATATTTGGACAGAAGTTCATGCATCGGTTGGTTTAGTTGTTGGTTTAGGTTTACTAGGAACCGGGTTGGCATACATTATTTATTACTACATTGTTGAAAAACTTGGCGCGATTGCATCATCATCTGTTACTTACATTCCACCTGTTGTTGCATTATTAATTGGCTCGCTACTTGCTGGCGAATCAATTGAAATGGTGGATTATGCTGCGACATGTTTAATATTTTTCGGCGTATTTTTATTAAAACGAAAGCAAATATAAAAGGTGAATTCAACTTGCAAGTGCACCATGAATAGCGCTGTAAATGACTTCATGAGGCGTCTGATAATTGAGGCATTTTCTTGGCCTATGATTTAGCTTTTTTACTACAAATGCAAGATCTTTGTTGGTTGTGTTGAAATAGTCTCGCAACTATAGTAGCTCTCATAAATATATTCTGTTTTAAATGAAGAAACTGTCTGAGTGCAAGAGCCTCATTAATATGACAGTGAGAGGAACCATGATTGGTGGTAAAGTTCAAATAGAAAGAAAGAATAAGATCGCGTTGGTGACTATGAATCGCGCCAGGAAGAAAAATGCGTTTGATGAGTCCATGTTCTCGGCCTTGGAAAATGTGACGGATGAATTGAAACAAGACCTTCCCAGAGTTATTATCATAACCGGAGCTGGAGACGAAGCGTTTTGCGCAGGATTTGATGTGAATCCTGAAAACCCATTGGTGGCTGACTTTCTGAAAGTGTTGAATAGTAATGATATTCAACCGGCCAGAAAGCTGGTTAACCGTATTCGAAAAGCAGTTGATGGGTTTATTTTTTTACCCGTTCCTATCATTGCCGCAATAAA
>CAJHXW010000457.1_pt1 | contig 20865 bp, 21 predicted proteins | sample 9198581 | NCBI WGS metagenome assembly CAJHXW01 (sample SAMEA7708328, study PRJEB35096) | sediment metagenome | biome: marine neritic benthic zone biome [ENVO:01000025]; feature: sediment [ENVO:00002007]; material: shallow marine sediment [ENVO:03000034] sea grass bed [ENVO_01000059] ...
CTTTCACCAGAGTTTGCCTGGGTATCATCCAACCCCATTAGTCAAACTAACGCAACTGGCAAATTACTTGGGAATAGGTGATTTGTGGGTAAAAAGCGAAGAAACTCGGTTTGATCTTAAAGCCTTTAAGGTCCTTGGCGCAAGTTACGCCATAGGAAAACTACTGGCAAAAGACTTAAAGCTGGATGTCAATAAATTTACCTTTGAACAAATCGTCTCACAGGCCTCAAAGTTTCGTGAACTAACCTTTGTTACAGCCACCGATGGTAATCACGGGCGGGCAGTTGCATGGACCGCCAACAGGTTGGGTTGTAAAGCAGTCATTTACATGCCGAAAGGTTCATCAAATGTCCGACTGAAAGCCATAAAGAATCTCGGCGCTAAAGCATCTATTATTGATGGAAATTATGATGATGCGGTGAGATTAGCTGCAAAACAGTCCAATGATAAGGGATGGATTTTGCTTCAAGACACATCATGGCCGGGGAACGAAGATATTCCAATTAATATTATGCAAGGTTATATTACTTTACTTACAGAAGCTTTTCAGCAACTTAAGGGAAAATGGCCTTCTCATGTTTTTATGCAGGCCGGTGTTGGGTCACTTGCTGCGGCCCTTCAAGCATTTTTATGTAATTACCGTGATAAACCCAGGCCTATTTTTGCGGTTGTTGAACCGACGGAAGCTGCCTGTTTTTATAAGTCCATGAATATAGCTGATGGAAAACCACATATTGTTCAGGGAGATTTAGACACGATCATGGTCGGACTTGCATGTGGAGAACCGAGTGAAATTGCATGGGAGATATTAAAAGAAAATGCGGATGCATTTATAGCCTGTTCAGATCAGGTAGCTATTAAAGGCATGCGTATACTTGGAAATCCGCTTAAAGGAGATGAACGTGTAATATCCGGTGAATCCGGGGCCGTAACCACAGGTCTTGTTTATGAATTACTGAATAATTCCATGTTCAATGAATTGACTGAACAGCTAGGAATCAAAGCAAATTCCAGGATATTAGTCATTTCTACCGAGGGTGATACAGATCCTGAATATTATCGTAAAGTTGTATGGTAATCAATCATTTTGGGTATATATGGCCTGAACAGTTGCTTTGAGACCTTTACAAAAAAGTTTATTGTAAAATTAACTGGAGGAAAAGCACATGCCATCAAACAAAACGGAAACAGAGTTTAACAGAGTGGATCAGGTCGTTGCCGCTGCCAGGCGGGACCGGGAACGCATAGAAAAGAGCTATCGTGAGCGAGCGCTCAAGATGTTTCCGTGGATTTGTGCGCGGTGTGGACGCGAATTCACCGGAAAAAGACTTCGTGAGCTTACGGTTCATCATAAAGATCACAATCACGGTAACAATCCTTCTGACGGCAGTAACTGGGAACTTTTGTGTATCTACTGCCACGACAATGAGCATTCGCGCTATTTGGATGAACAATGGCATGATGCGGAGGCACCTGACAACGGGCAAGAGCTGTCTTCTACCCACAAACCGTTTGCCGGTCTTGATTCCCTGCTAAAGAAAAAAAATTAGCCGATCAACTTATAGGCTGGTCACAAAATTAATGAAAAATCGTATTATTGCAGCAGGTTTACTTATATTCATGGCGTCAACTTCAGCTATATTTTATATCATTGCCATTTTCATCTGGTTTTGTACGGTATGGTTTGACCGCCGGTTGGTTGCCCTGCATTTTTTTACATCGTTCTGGGCATCATTATATTTATGGATTATGCCTGCCTGGTCAGTTTCATGTAAAGGAAGAAAAAAAATCAAAAGTGGAAGAACTTACATGGTTGTATCCAACCATCAGTCTCAGCTTGATATCCTGGTAGCCTTCAGATTATTTTTCCCTTTTAAATGGGTTTCCAAGGCTGAAGTGTTCAAGATTCCCTTTATCGGCTGGAACATGATTCTTAACCGATATATTAAATTGAAACGGGGCGACAAGGAGAGTGTTACTCAAATGATGATTGACTGTGAGAAAACCATTTCAAGGGGAAGCTCGATCTATTTTTTTCCTGAAGGAACCCGATCATATAATGGAATGGTGAAAGAATTCAAGACAGGTGCTTTTATCCTGGCTCATAAAATGAAGATACCTGTTTTACCAGTTGTAATCAATGGATCAAAAAATGCACTTCCCAAGCACAGCTTGAATTTTCATGGCAAACATCGTATCGGAATTGAAGTTTTAGATGAGTTTCCCTATGAAGCCTTTAAACAACTATCGGTGGAAGAAACCGCAAGAAAAGTCAGAGAAATGATTATCGAACATGTAAATGAGCACAGAAAGGCACCACTTTTCCCCAAAACAATAAAACCCGAAGCAATGTAAAAGGACAAGCCATGCCAATATACGAGTTTTTCTGTAAAGACTGTAATACGATCTTTAACTTTTATTCAAAGACAATCAATACAAATAAAAAACCCAAATGTCCTAAATGTAAAGCCAACACGCTTTCAAGGCAGATGTCGGCGTTCGCTTTCACCGGTAAGGCAAACGAAGATGACGATATTAACGACCTGCCATTTGACGAAACCAAGATGGAACAGGCTATGAATATGCTTGCCGGTGAAGCTGATAAAATTAATGAAGATGATCCCGGCCAGGCTGCAAATCTCATGCGAAAGCTTACCGATATGACTGGGATGCAGCTTGGCCCAGGAATGGAAGAAGCGCTCAGCAGAATGGAAAAAGGTGAAGATCCAGAAAAAATCGAAGCGGAAATGGGTGATATTATGGAGGGGGAAGAACCATTTTTATTCCCCGGAAAAACAGGTGCCGGCATTAAGAAAAAACGCCCCAAACCAATTGTAGATGAAAGGCTTTACGATCTGTAAACGGACAGAAAAACAAGTCGTCGATATGATTTCGGCCAAAAATTTTTCCTAAAAAATTTTAAAAAGCGCATATGAAAAAAGAAATTATTGAAAAAATAGAGGTGAAACAGGGGGATATAACAAAACTAAAGGTTGATGCCATTGTTAATGCCGCAAACAAATCTCTCCTGGGAGGTGGCGGTGTTGATGGAGCAATCCACAGGGCCGCAGGACCTGACCTGCTGGCGGAATGCAAAACTGTCGGAGGATGTCCAACAGGAGAGGCAAGGATAACAGGTGGCTATAATCTATTTGCCAAGTATGTTATCCATACCGTTGGCCCGGTTTACAGCGGAAAATCTCAAGACAGACGTCTGTTGGCACAATGCTATCTAAACAGTCTTAAACTTGGAAATGATTATAATATCAAATCCGTTGCCTTTCCGGCTATCAGTTGTGGGGTATACGGCTATCCCATAAAAGAAGCATGCCAGGTTGCAGTCGATACAACATGTGGGTTTCTTGAAAAAAACAGATCAATTGAAAAGGTCATATTCATCCTATTTTCAGCAGAAAATATAAATGTCTATGAAGATTACTTGGTAAAGACTTAAAACTGCGCATTTTCTTTATTGACAAACCCGTGGCCTGTTATTATTTTAAAGGAACTCAAATAATAAAAAAAGCCAACATGATAGAGGGCTAATAAAAAAGGAGGACGATATGGTTGAGGTAACAGAATCTGCTACAAAACAGATAGGCGAGTATTTTAACGGAAAGGAAATTTCCCCAATTCGGGTCTTTTTGAACGAAGAGGGTTGAGGTGGCCCTTCTCTGGCAATGGCTCTGGATGAGCCAAAAGATAATGATGAAGTTTATGAAATTGAAGGATTCAAATATATTATAGATAAAGATTTCATGGAAAAAGCAAAACCTGTAAAAATTGATTTTACATCTTATGGTTTTAAGCTTTCCAGCAATATAGATTTAAGTTCAAGCTGCTCAAGCTGCTCTACAGACGGTTCCTGCTGCTAGAAGATAGAATTATTTTTTTAACAAAGGGTAATACCATGTGCGTATTGCCCTTTGTTTTTGTTGACTGTTTTTTCCGGCAATGATAGTGAGTCGTTTTATAAAAAGTTAAAAAATCATTTTCTACGAAACGTTTCAAGTTTTAAGTGTTTGATAAATTAGACGATCGCATTAATCCAAAACTTAACACTTAAAACCTGATCAATTCCATTTCTTTTCGATTTCGTTATAGCTATTAAAGGCGGGTAACAAGCCATCCATTTGATATTAACCGATTGGCAACTCGGTCATGCGTGAAAGACCGGCGCTAAGGGTGAAATAATGAATGAGCAAGCTTTTAAATATCTGTCAGGTATGCCCCATTTTTCTTTTCTATCAGAAAGTGAATTAAAAAAAATTTCTGATAAGGCATCTTATAAAAGTTATCCCAAAGATACTGTTTTTGCGGTTCAAAACAAAACAAAGATAAAGAGTATCTTTGTCGTGGAAAAAGGCTCATTTTCTCTTTATGATGAAAAACAGAAAGAAAAAAAACTGAGCGGCCATATTAAGCCGGGAGAAGTGTTTGGAGGAATTACAATTTTGATGAACGGAGGAATTTCCTTAAGAACGGTAATAGTTGACAAGGATTCCTCCGGTTATATGATTCCCAAAGAAGATTTTATAGATTACTGTACCCGTAATAAAACCTTTTACGAATATTTTGTTAAAAACTTCAGCAAAAATATTTTTGATGACTCCCTGAGCTCAATTATTGAAGCAGGTCAGGCAAAGCATTTCCTGTCACGTCTAGATCCGTTTTCCTTTCTTCCCCCAGAAGAGATCGCTCTAATAGTTAAAAACCTTACCATTGTGCAACATCCCGAAGATACGATTTTATTTATTCAGGAACGGTCCAGGGTAGGATATCTGTATATCCTCCAAAAAGGTTCGGCGGAAAGATATTACGAAGAAAACTATAATAAAACCATGAGTGAGATGTTAAGTGAGGGAGACGTATACGGCGGGATATCTATGCTGGTAAATGATAGCATCTCGGTTAGAACATTCAGAGTAAATGAAGAATCGTATTTTTAAAAAAAAAAAAAAAAAATCTTCTTAGAGATATGTTCGCGCCACAAAGAATTCACCGAATTTTTTACGGATACTTTCGGCAAACGGATGCTTGAAAAATCGTATGCTTCTATTATTGCAAATACCATGCAGCCTGAAGAAGAGGGATTGCAGTTTTTTAACCGCGCTGTTGGAAGCATTGACATGAAAAAACCTGTTTTTGGTAATACAAATTTGTCGATTCGAGATGCGGCTCAAATAATGGGTCAAGAGAAAATCGGTTCTCTTTTCATCAATACTACGGATGGAGACTGTATCGGAGTGGTCACTGAAAAAGACCTGACAAAGAAGGTTATTGCTGCCGGAGTTGATATTTCCCGGCCGGTTTCAGATATCATGTCTTCTCCCGTTCGCACAATGCCGGACCAGGCGCTTGTTTTTGAAGCCCTTATGGCAATGATGCAGGAAGATATTCGGCATCTTGCCATTACAGACGCCAACGAAAAAGTAAAAGGGATTATTTCCAACCGTGATCTACTCACAGCCCAAGGCCAATCTCCTGTTTTTCTTATCCGGGAAATTTCTGCGGCTGGAAGTATGGCAGAGATCATCAACAAGCACAACAAACTCCCCAGGCAGATCCGAAGTCTCATAGCTGGTGGAGCAAAGGCGGAGAACTTAACCAGATTTATCACCACAGTGTCTCGCACAATCCTTGCCAAACTGGTAGAATATACAATTGATACGGTTGGACAGCCGCCTGTTGAGTTTGCACTCATGATTTTAGGAAGTGAGGGCAGGAAAGAACAGACCCTGAAAACCGATCAGGATAATGCAATTATTTTTAAAGATGTCTCAAAGAAAGATGCACCGGAGGTAAAAAAATATTTTCTTAAATTTGGAGAAAAAATATGTACCTTATTAGACCAAGCGGGATATGCATTTTGCAAGGGAAATGTGATGGCAATGAACCCCAAGTGGTGCCAGCCTCTGTCAACCTGGAAAAAATATTATTCAAGCTGGATTCATGCTGCTGAGCCTGAAAATTTGCTACAGGCCAGTATTTTTTTCGATTTCAGTTTAGGTTATGGAAATAAGGATTATATCGATTCACTGCACCAGCATCTTTTTGATTCGCTGGAGGGATGGCCGGGATTTTTTCGCCACCTGACAGAGAATGCAATGTACTTTACTCCGCCTCTGGGTTTTTTTAGAAATTTTGTGGTTGAATCCAAAGGAAAGCACCGCGATGCTTTCGATATTAAAAGCGCCATGATGCCCATTGTAGATTTTGCAAGAATTTATGCTTTGAAAAATAAAATGGAAGAAACAAACACTCTTGAAAGACTGCGGCAGCTTAACATTAAAAAAGTCCTCTACAGGCAGGGATATGAAGAACTTGAAAAAGCATACAGTTTTCTTTTGCAGTTGCGGTTAGCCCGACAGATCACTTCTATAATCGATGAAAAGGCTGAACCAGACAACTATATAAAGCCGAAAGAGCTGACACGGATTGAGCAAAAGATGTTAAAGGAGATCTTCATAAGAATTGAAAAGTTTCAGTCAAAGCTCAGTTTTGATTTCATGGGTATGACCTAGATAGCGTTTTTGCTCTTCTCCAATTTAGTTGGAAAAAATAAAGTAATTCCCTAAAATGCCCGCCTGTGATTGGCAAATCTGCTTAACAAGGCAACTTATGCAAGTCAAATATATTCAGTGAACTTCCTTCTTCAGAGGTTCTAAATTAATTATGATGTTTTTAGGTGCAACATTATTAACATTCACACCCAAAGGTAAATCAATATTTCTTGCAGACAACCTGATCTCGTGAGTGCCGGAAGTCATTTTTTTAAGATCCACATAAACCCGAACACCCTGATCCGTAACCGACTTTATGCTGTTCCTGCTTCCGGAAAGCGCAAGACTGACTGATTTAGCAGAGTGTTTCCCCAAAACAAGCTCAGAAGGAATATTCACATGCTTTACCGGAGCGATAATGCTGATTTTAACTTCCTGCTGACTTGCAAGAATCAACCATGCCAATGATACAATGGCCAGGGCTCCAAATTTTGCTCCCCAATTTTTGACCAAAGCCGTCTTTAAAAATTCTTTCGGTTTAACAGAAGGGCTCTCCGTAATACCAAGCCAATCTTTAAGTTTTTCAGCTAAAAGCTCCGGACTTTCCCAGGCTTTAATTTCGCCAGATGTCACGGTAGAAACCTCGGACCGTTCTTCGGAAACAACAAGGCAAACAACATCTGTCTTTTCCGAAATACCAAGAGCAGCCCTGTGACGGGTTCCATACTGCTCAGGGATCCCTTTTTTCTCAGATAACGGTAAAACACATCCCATTTGCGTAATAAAATTCTGAGAAACAATGATAGCGCCATCATGTGCCGGGGCGTGACGGCTGAAGATGGTTTTAATTAAAGAGGGCTCGGGAAGAGCCATTATGGTGTGTCCGGAATGAATAAATTCTTCAGGGTTGTCATTCCTTACAAGAACGATTAGCGCACCTGTTTTTTCATGGGCCAGTTCAAAAACCGTCTGAATAAGACCCTTTACAAAAGCACCGTGAAAACTGCGCTTCCTGGATTTAAGATAGCGTAAGGGGCTGACTTTTTCTAAAACCTGCCTGATTTCAGACTGAAATAATATCAACAAAAGGATTAACAATACCTGCCATAGAATCTGAAAAACACGGGTAGTCAGGAAAAAACCCCACATTTTTGCCAGAGAGTAAATCGCGGCAAGCACTAAAAGACCGATAAGAACACGAAGCGCACGAGTTTCCCTAAACCAGACATAAAGCTGGTATGAAACGAAAGTAAGAAAAAGAATGTCTGCAAAATCACGTAACGTAGGTGTTGGAATTAAATCTAACAAAAACATGATTACAAGCTTTCAAATGGTTTTCCACACTCCTTGCAACGTCCGTCAGGGCCTATTACTCCAATGCAATTGCCATCACTGCAAAGTCTGCGATTCTCCCATTCTATATCCGTCTGTAATTTTTTATCTTCATGATTCACGACTTGTTTAGAAGAAGCAGAATCTTCTTGAGGCACATGCTCTTCATCAAAATCGGGTTTTTGTTCTGATATTTCTTCCGGCAATTTACCTTCATAAGGTTTCCCACATTCCTTGCAAAGCCCGTCATGGCCAATTATTCCAATACAATTACCGTCACTGCACAGCCTGCGATTTTTCCATTCCAGATCCGCCTGTTTTTTATTCATTTATTATGCCCCATAACTTTTTGGTGGCGTCTTAGAAAGCTCCTTCTACTGCATTACAGCGGTTTTTCAGGCTCTCGGTATACGACATTGCTTCGCCTCTGAAAAACCATTGCGTCTTTTTATCCCGCTTCTTTTTAACAGGGGTATATAAAACTTTCTATTTGGCCATCGGTGATATTTGTCGTCAGACATTAATTGGGTGAACGTCGAGTAAAATTGGAAGATATCATTATAACCGAATAAACTCAATATCATTTTTTTATTTGCATATTTTAAAAAAAACATTAATTTACATATTACATACTTGAAATACGGGAGGAGTTAAATGAAATTTTTTATTGAAGAAGGAAATATCGGAAATAACGCAACAAAGAAACAGACACTGGAATTGATCGAAATGTTAAAAAAAATGGGATGGGATGTTGAATACGGAAAGGGGAAAAACAAACCCACAGATATTTCTGAGTTTGGGCAGGAGGAAAATATCACCGATTCCTTTTCTAACGCTTTCATGGAATGTATTGCCAAACTTGAAATATGAATATTCTTTTGAAAACGAATTTTAAAATACTTATGTCTTAAAAAGTCCGGGCATAAATCGGTTCTGTTTTTAAATTGCGATTGCCCTGATGAAACCCCTTGTATTCTTTGTTCCTTTATGATTGAAATAAAGCATCTAATTTAAAATTTACCTTTGGAGAATAAATATAAAACAATGCATTACGAAGGAAATATAATAAGGCCGCCAAGTGAAGCAAACAGCATTTTGCTGCAGGTAACTGTGGGATGCTCACGTAACAAATGTACATTTTGTGGAACTTATATGGGAGAGCGCTTTAGAATAAAACCGGATTCCATTATTATGGAAGATATTGCATTTGCGGCTAATAATTGCAAACGCCAGCGCAGGGTCTTTTTGTGCGATGGAGACGTACTGATTATTCCCCAAAAAAGACTGATGAAAATTCTTGTAGAAATTAAAAAGCAACTTCCCTGGGTCACACGGGTCGGTGTTTATGCCAACGCAAAAAGCCTGAATATGAAAAGCCCTGATGAACTAAAAGAGCTTAAGAAACATGGACTCGGTATTGCCTATATGGGCCTTGAAACAGGTGACGATGTGACCTTAAAAAACATAAACAAGGGTGCGGCTTCGCAGCATATGATCGAAATGGGAAAAAAGGCAAGATCAGCAGGCTTTAAGCTTTCAATTACAGTCCTTCTGGGAATAGCGGGAAAAAAGCGTTCTGAAATACATGCCAAGGAAACCGGAAGAGTTCTTTCAGCCATAGATCCTGAATATGTGGGGGCCTTAAGTTTAATGCTGATACCCGGCACCCCTTTGTGCAACGATTACGAATCCGGAAAATTTTTACTCCCAGATCCCGGCGAAATGCTTAAAGAACTAAGAACCATGATCGCCCATACCAACCTTTCAAGGGGGCTTTTCCATGCAAACCATGCTTCGAATTACCTCCCCATACGGGCAAGGCTACCAAGGGATAAAGAAGCAACATTGAAATTGATAGATGAAGCACTTGCAGGCAGGATAGAACTGAAACCGGAACACTTAAGAGCGCTTTAAACGACTTAGAAATGGTTTTGAAACTGCTTTAATACTGTTTGCTATAAATTTTCATGCCAGATTGGGCACAACGAAGTATGAAACCTAAGGTTCGTCCGGGGAATCGCCTGTTCGCCCGGTACAAGACTTAACAATCTTATCTATAAATGAACGTACGGCAGCTATCTCGCTTCAATTAGATTTGAGCCAGTCCCAGGAAGAATTCTACGGCGGAGTTGATCGTCTCTGCCTGTATGGGTTTAACTGAGAAGATAGGGGGCGTGTACGATACCGATCTCATCTGTTAAGTCTTGTACCGGGCGAACAGGCGATTCCCCTGACGAACCGAGCTAAAATTGAAAATTATTGAAAAGGAGAATTATATCATGAATGAAGGCTTGTCAGTGGGCGAAAGGACAATCGACGAACTTTGCATAAACACAATCCGCGCACTCTCAATTGATGCAGTTCAAAAAGCCAACTCCGGACATCCCGGAGCACCGATGGGCCTTGCGCCTGCTGCCTATGTCCTGTGGACTGAGATTTTAAAGCATAACCCGCAAAATCCCAACTGGCCGGACCGGGATCGATTTGTCCTCTCTGGGGGGCACGCCTCTATGCTTCTTTACAGCCTTTTGTATCTTACCGGATATGATCTTAGCCTTGATGATTTAAAAAATTTTCGGCAGTGGGAAAGCAAAACTCCGGGACACCCGGAATTTTCTCATACTCCCGGAGTTGAAACTACAACAGGACCCCTTGGACAGGGATTCGCAAATGCGGTGGGAATGGCGTTGGCCGAGCAGCACCTTGCGACCTTTTTTAACAGGAAAGACGCCGAAATCATAGACCACTATACATATATGTTTTGCGGAGACGGAGACATGATGGAAGGGATCTCCTCCGAATCCGCCTCCCTTGCCGGACATCTTGGATTGTCCAAACTGATTTGTATTTACGACGATAATAAAATCTCCATTGAAGGAAGCACGGATATTGCATTCACGGAAGATGTGGCCCTTCGATTCAAATCTTACAACTGGCATGTGCTTAAAGTTGATGACGGCAATGATACTGATTCCATTAAAAATGCGCTCAAGGAAGCAAAAGCGGAAAGCAAAAGGCCTTCAATGATTATGCTGCGCACACAAATTGCTTTTGGCAGCCCCAATAAACAGGGCTCGGCCGATGCCCACGGCGCTCCGCTGGGTGAAGAAGAAGTCCGCCTTACCAAGGAACATCTGGGATTTCCTGTTGATGCTTTTTTTCATGTACCTGATCAAGTTTACGATTTCTGCCGTAAATGTATAGAAAGAGGTAAAACGGCCCAGTCACACTGGCAGAAGAAATTTGATGCCTATCAGACCGCTTATCCTGACATGGCAGAGCAATGGACTTATGCAATAAAAGGTAAACTGCCAGCAGGATGGGACTCAGAGTTGCCTGAATTTATACCTGCTGACGGCCCAATGGCAACACGAGCTGCATCAGGCAAAGTATTAAATACAATTGCTGGGAGAATGCCTCTTTTATTAGGCGGATCGGCTGATCTCGCACCATCTAACAAGACCGTAATAGAGTCTTCCTTTGATTTTCAAAAAAATAGTTATAATGGAAGAAACATCCGTTTTGGTGTACGTGAACATGCAATGGGGGGAATCTTAAACGGTATCAGCCTTCATGGTGGGATTAAGCCTTACGGAGGCACTTTTCTCGTCTTTGCAGACTACATGCGTTCTCCCATACGGCTTGCCGGACTTATGAAACTGCCTGTGATCTATGTCTTTACCCACGACAGTATTGCAGTGGGAGAAGACGGACCAACACACCAGCCAGTTGAACACATCGCCTCATTGCGTGCCATACCGGGGCTGACGGTTATCCGCCCGGCAGATGCTGTTGAAACAGCCGAAGCCTGGCGACTGGCTGTCAATAATACTGACGGTCCCGTTGCATTAATCTTAAGTCGTCAAAAGCTTCCCGTGGTTGACAGAACCGAATATGCACCTGCTGACGGACTTGCAAAAGGAGCTTATATTCTGGCCGATTCGGACCAAAAACCGGAAATTATTCTGATAGCCACAGGATCAGAGGTGTCGATAACCCTTGAAGCAGAAACGGAACTTAAAAGAAAAGGTATTCAGGTAAGGGTTGTGAGTATGCCAAGCTGGGAGCTGTTTGAAAAAACCTCGCAGGAATATAAAGACAATATTTTGTTGCCGGATGTCACTACTCGAATTGCTGTGGAAGCTGGTCTTTCCATGGGATGGGAACGATATGTCAAAGACGCAGGTGAAACAGTGAGTATTGAACGGTTTGGCGCTTCAGCACCTGGCGGAACGCTACTGAAAAAATTCGGTTTTACATCTGAAGCTATCGTTCAAAAGGCAATGGCTCTACTGAATCGTTAAATAATGCTGTCAGAGTCAGGCCAGGTTTTTAAGGTTTAAATAATTGAGGGGTCGGGGAGTTTTTGAATCTCTACTCGGTTCGTCCGAGGGATCACCCATTCGCCCGGACAACCCTTAACAATCAAATCGAAAATTTAACGTACGGCAGCTATCTCGCTTAAATTAGATTTGAGCCAGCCCCAATAGACAGATTTCCACGACGGCGTTGATCGTCTCTGCCTGTATGGATCTAACTTAGAAGATAGGGGGCGTGTACAGAGTGTCGTACCAATTTGTTAAGGATTGTCCGGGCGAATGGGTGATCCCTCGGACGAACTTCTGACAATCATAAAAACGCAAACGGTTCACCGAAAAAGCCTTTAAGGAAAAACTCCCAGATCCTTCAATTAATTGGATCAATTCCAAAAGAGTTGGTAGGAAAATAAAATTTTAAAACCTAAATCTTACAAGAAAATTGATGAAAAACTTTACTTAAAATGAGGTGTTTAATGCGAAAAGTATTATCTTTTGTTTTTGTTTTGCTTATGTGGGTTTTACCTGTACATGCTGAAACGATTCTTGAACCCTCGTATTTCCCTTCACTGATTTCCAGTATCCGGATCAACACACCTTTATCTTTTTGCGGCGAAGATGTCCCTCTTGATAATCGGGAAGTCCTTGAACGACTTGAAAAGGAGCTCTTGCTTACACTTTCCGACAGGGCACAGATCATCCTCTGGATAAAACGATCCAACAGATACATGCCGTACATTGAAAAGATGCTGAATGAAAATGATATGCCTCAAGATCTTAAATATGTCGCTATTATTGAAAGCGCCTTGCGACCCCATGCCGGTTCCCGGAAAGGAGCAATAGGTTTCTGGCAGTTTATGAAAGAAACAGGTCTCAATTACGGCTTGATCATTGACAAATATAAGGATGAACGCAGAAATATTTTTGCCTCTACAAAAGCTGCCATTTACTACTTCAGGGCGCTTTATGCTGACTTTAGATCATGGACACTGTCTGCCGCCGCTTATAATATGGGTGAAGACAAACTTAAATCGGAAATACAGGAACAGAAAGTTAGTAATTATTACAAGCTATATCTCTCCATAGAAACCCAGAGATATATGCTCAGGATCATTGCTGCCAAATTAATCTTATCCGATCCTGTAAAATACGGGTTTATATTGAGCCAAAAGGATCTTTATCCTACACTGCAATTTGATCGCATTCATCTGACACTTTCCCATATAGCTCCCATCCATATTATTGCCCAGTCTGCAGGAACACATTTCAAAGCCATAAAGGATTTAAATCCTGAACTCAGGGGTCATTATCTCTGCGAAGGAATTCACTCAATTTTGGTGCCAAAAGGCAGAGCTGTGGATTTTCATCCAAGATTTGAAGAAGCTTTTGCCAGTTGGCTAAAAGAAAATAAAGAGCACACCTATCTGGTAAAAAAGGGTGATAATCTTACTGAAATTGCCGAGCGCTTTAATGTATCCTTGCAGAACCTTCTCATATGGAATAACCTGAAACCAAGGAATCACATACATCCTGGAGACCAGCTGACTATTTACATAGATAAAAAAAAGAAGTAAAAAGGTAATAAAAATTATGGAACCTTTTGCTTTCGATCTTGATGAAGCGGATATAAAAAGACAGCGCCATAAAGCAAGACAGCTTCGGGAATCCCAATGGTGGAAGCGCTGCCTGGCAAAAGGAATTTGCCATTACTGCAAAAGCCCAACCCCTCCCAAAGAACTGACCATGGACCATATCGTTCCAGTTTCACGCGGTGGCAAGAGCACGAAGGGTAACGTTGTTCCGTCCTGCAAGGAATGTAATAATAAAAAAAAGCAGCTCCTTCCCATGGAGTGGGATGAATACCTGAAAAGATGATTTAAAGCCAAATAAGGGATTGGGGAGTTTTTCAATCTCTGCTATGTCCATATGAGGGAAAGCCCTATCGCCCAAAGCAATCCTTAACAAATGAGTACAACACTTCGCACACGCCCCTATCCTTTGTGTTGAGCCCATACAGGCAGAGACGATCATTGCCGCCGTGGGAATCTGTCTACCGGGGCTGGCCCAAATCTAATCTCAGCGAGATAGCTGCCGCAGGTCAGCCCCCCTATAAAATTGTTAAGGGTCGCTTTGGGCGATAGGGCTTTCCCTCATATGGACCGCTGGCTATCAATAAAGCGCTAACGGTTCACCAAACTGGATTTTGGGGAGAAACTGACCACTTAACTAAATTCAAAAAACTATCGATTTTTCCACTGAGGTGTCTCTTTTTCCAGAAAAGCTTTGATACCGTTTTGAGCATCTTCTGCCATTAAATTCATGGTAATTGTATGTTTTGCAAAATCAAAGGCCTTATCGTCTGTCTGGTCTGCCTGTGCATAAAATCCCTGCTTGCCGATGGCTAAAACAAACCGGCTCGCTTCGGCAATCTGGCCTGCCATCTTTCGAGTCTCTTTATCTAAATCTTCGTAAGAAACCACTTTGTTAATCAAACCCAGTTCTTTTGCTTCCTGTGCTGGAAAATAACGACCGGTCAAAAGCATTTCAAGGGCCGCTTTGCGACCGATTGCCCGCGTGACTGCCACCATGGGTGTGGTACAAAAAAGGCCAATTTTTACACCCGGTGTGGAAAACTTCGCTCCCTCTTCGGCCACAACAAGATCGCACCAAGCAGCAAGCTGGCATCCGGCGGCAGTGGCAACACCCTGCACCTGGGCAATAACAGGCTGGGGAATTTGATGGATCATCTGCATCATCTTCGTGCATTGATCAAAAATAAATTTGTATTCCTTTATGCCGTCACCAACCATCTCTTGCAGGTAGTGTCCGGCGCAAAAATGCCTGCCGGCAGCTTTAATAATGATAACTTTAACGGATTCATCTATGGATACCCGGGATAAAGCATCTATTATTTCCCCTATCATTTGTTTAGACAGCACATTGATTTTTTCCGGTCGGTTTAATGTTAAAAACGCGATCTCTCCTTCGGTAGAAAACAGTATTTCTTTATATTCCATGTTCTTTTGCCCCCTTTTAAAACAAAAAAATGACAATTTACGGCAAAAAAATGACGCATTTTGTCCCTTTTATAAAACAGGTTTTTTTGCTGTTTTTTATAACTCGTTGTTATTACTATATTAATTTTTTTTTCATTATTGGCACGGATATTGAATATACCTACTCTAACCAATCAGTAAGTTTTATAATTTTTAATAATATTAAGTTCTTTGATTCGAATTTTCATTTTAAAGCTTCTCTTATGTGCGTGCATCTTTTCAGACGGGTGTCAATAATAAGAAAAAATTAGACATGCACCGAACGAGAATAACGGCATTACGGGAAGCTAAGTTTTTTATATCGGGAAATGTCATTAAAAATCCTTTAAACATAGTTTGAATTCCTCGAAAAAAGGGGCAGGGTCTAAAAAGACTCTGCCCTTTTTTTTATTAACGCGCCAATTACCGCACACTCCAGACCGAAAGGAAAATACCCTGCATATCCCAGTATCGGCATCTTAAAAATTTCAAACCGATGAACAAACGGAACGCTGTAAACCCATCTTGCCAGACTGAAATAATTCCACATTTCCCAAAAATATCCGCATATCAATGCCGCCAGGGCCGAAGATATCACAACGCGCCAGTCACCGCCAGCAATATCAGATAAAGCGTGATTTTCTCCAAACAGGGTCATGACTGAAATAATGATAAAAAAAGGAGAAATCCAGAGAAGGGGAAAAAGGTAATCCGGCCATACTCCGATACCCAACAGCCCAACCCCTGACAGTATAAGGCTGGTTGTGGCCACCTGTTTAGATTTTACCTGTTCGATTTTTAAAAAGTTGATAAAGCCGGTTTGTAGCCACGAAAAACTCAACATCAGGTCCCTGACACCTAATACGGCCGGAAGAACAGTCGAAAATGAAAGTGTTGCATACAAAAAGTATTCCCAGGGAGGAAAATAAACTCCCAAATAATACCAGTTTTGAACAAATCGATTTAAGTATTCAAAGAACCACCAGAAGATTGCACTGACCGGAAAAAGTAAAAGAAAATTCCCGGGTCGACTGATCATCATACAATACCCGGATTTTCGATAGCAAAGCGCATTGACTACCACGATAAAAGAAACCCACAGGGGAAAAAATGTATGCGGTTGAAAATCGGCAAACCATGAAAACCGCGTCCATGCAAAAATCCAGGTAATCATTCCGGTGAAAAGCCCAGCCCAGCCCCACCAGGGAAAAGCAAATTTATTTAAAGAATCTTTACATCCGGATTTGAATCCCTTAAAACCCCTGATTATCAATGGAAGAACTGTCGCAAGAATAAAAAGAGTATACGCTGTAAAAGCAATCCATGAAAAAGGTGCATGGCTTATATATTGCGTTTTTGGAGGAAATTCAAAATATCTCTCAAGGGGATACCCGGCAAGTATGATTCCCAAAAGGGGCAGTCCCAGCAGCATTCCGCCCAGGATAAAAAATTTTAATAAAACACTTTTCATACCTGTCATAACTAACGATTAGCGAATTAGAAATCAAGCGAACTTTTCGCTTCTTTAAATGACCTGCAATTGATGGCTGGTAAAACGATGGCGGAAAGTATGCGCGGTGATCCGCTTCGGTAGCTTCGCATCTTTCATCTGTTTGACCGGATGTATATTTTCGAAAAATTCCAGATAATACCTGAGCCACTTAGGATAAAACGAATGGAGTTGTTGAGAAACTCCCCGACCCCTCATATAATTAAAGGTTGAAAATCATTTCCGAATATTTCTTGTCAAACGATTTTAAATATAGTATTATAATTTAAGGAAAAAATTGACATTAAGCAAATTTTGCTATTCCTTCCAGTAGATGTTCTATAAAATAGTAAGCACACCGGAAAGCCAATTTATATAAGGCAACAAAAAGTGTACTACTTTAGAAAAAAGTTGTAATAAAGAGTTTAAAATTGAAGCTGTGCAATTGGCATCAGTGACAGGTAACACACAAGCTCGGATTGAATGTGATCTTGGCCTTAGCCAAAGGATCATCAGCCGATGGAAACGACAACTAAAAAGCGACGGCGAATACGCTTTCCCTGGCAAGGGGAGTTTCAAGCCCAAGGACCAAGAAAGCCGAGACCTTAAACTCGAAATCCAGCGACTTCGACAGGAGCATGACATCTTAAAAAAAGCCGTGGCCATCTTCCCGGAAGATCCGTACAGGTATTCTGATTTATTGATGAGCAACGCACTCTTTGGAGTGTTGAGAAGATGTACCGAGTACTATCGGTGTCTCGCAGCGAGCACCACAGATGGCGCAAGCGTCCGGAAAAAAGCCATGCCATTGAGAATAAACGGCTGGATGCTCAAATAAAGGTGATTTACAAGAAACATAAGAGGCGCTATGCCAGCCCAGGTCGATCAAACTCTAAAATCAGGAGTTTGCCTTTAACTGTGTCTACTTTTTATGGAAAACCCATTTTACATGGGCGTCAATTCTTGATTCTTTTTACCTAACAAAGGAGATCCATATTATGAGAAAATTATTCTTATTTATGAGCGGATTATTAATCACCTTTGCATTTTTTGCAATCCTCCCTTCTTCAACCTGGGCAGCTCCAATCAAACTGATTTATAGCAACTTCTTTCCCCCCTTTCATGTTCAGAGCCAGTTGGCCGAGGCTTGGTGCCGTGAAGTTGAAAATCGCACCAACGGAAGAGTAAAGATTGAATATTATCCTAGAAGTAAAATTATTGGGCCTTTAGATTGTTATGAGGGTGTTGTGAAAGGACGGCCTGATATCGGGTTTTCAGTCTTTGCTTACACGCGGGATAGATTCCCGGTTATGGGGACAGTGGATTTGCCTCTTGGTTATACCACCGGAACGGTGGCCACAGCTGTTGCAAACGAATTTTATCGGAAATTCAAGCCTAAAGAGCTCAATGACACCAAGGTCATGTATCTCCATTCTCACGGTCCGGGTCTTATAAACACAAAGGGTAAGCCAGTCGAAAAGTTAGAAGACATGAAGGGTCTCAAATTTCGGACTCACGGCGCCGGAGCACCGATTATTAAGGCCCTAGGTGGCATACCCATTCCCAGACCCATGCCACAAACCTATAAATTGATTAAAGAGGGCAAGGTACAAGGTGCCACGCATCCCTTTGAGTCCCAGAAAGGCTGGAAATTGGCAGAGCTTGAAGATTATGTTACAGCCTGTTATTCCATATCTTATACCCTCACTTTTTTTGTGGTCATGAACAAGGACAAATGGAATGCGCTGCCGCAAGATATTAAGATTATCATTGAAGGGATCAATAATGAATGGTTGGTAAAGCATGGTGAGGCCTGGGATACCTCAGATACGGAAGGTATGAAACATTTCCTGAAAAGCGGAAACCAAATTATTGGTCTTGATAGAAAAGAGGCGGCCCGATGGAAGAAGGCCGTTGCTCCCATTATAGATGATCACGCTAAATTTCTGGATAGAAAAGGTTTTAACGGCCGAAAGATCGTTGATTTCGCGATTAAAATCCTTAAAGAGATGATTTAATAGCCTATTTCTATCAATTTCCAGGACAAATTATGAAATTTTCTGCAACATGTTTTCTGTTTGTAAAAGTTTTTTTAAGTACCGCTCATGCAGAAATTGAAGTCTTTGTAGAGATTAGTTGTATTTTAAGTTCCTAAGGAACCTACAAAGCCCGATGCCGATGAAAAGGAGAGTGCAACCATGAGAATTATTTGTGAAAAATGCGGGAAAAAATACCAGATAGACCCTACCATCATAAAGAAGAAGCAGGTCAAGACGAAATGTAAGGTCTGCAATAATATTATTACCATCGTGAATCCGGAATACGAGCCTCCGAAGCCGCCTGAACCTCAACTTTTATCAGACGATGCCGTCACTATGCTTCCCGAGGAGAAGTCCACGCAAAAACCCTCGAAAATTAAAAAAGCGACCTCAAGACCATCCCGCTTGAAATGGGATGGTATGGGTTTGCGGTTTAAAATGATTGCTCTTTTCCTTATTATTCCCGTTCTCCTGGTTATTGTAGCCAGCTTTCTATATATGTGGCAGTTAGATACCCTTTCATCCTCACTTATAAAGGAAGGAGTCCAGACCGCCACAAAGACGACTGAAGATATCGTAACCAAGCGTACCCAGGCGGTTGCATCAACGGTTCGATCCTATCTTCTCACTCACCCTGAACTCAAAAAGGCGCTTTTTAATTATGACTTGACCTTTAGAAGAGTCGCATTACAAAAGGTCGGCTTGACAGGTTTTACTACTCTGTATGAATTTTCGGGTTCTGATGGCATTTGGCGGGCAAGGGTACATACAGATCCCAATTTTGTTGGGACCGACGTGAGGAATTTAAAGAAATACTTTGGCAAGAGTTATCCCCAATTTTTTAAGATTCTTTCCAGTGCAACGGGAAAAAAGCAATCCAGTGGTTATTTCATGGAACGTAACGCTATGGGACAAAACCGCCAAAATTTTATGGTATGTGTTCCTGTTGAGGGAACGTCTTATGTCGTATCTGCAAACAGTTATCCCGAAGAGTTTACTAAATCCGTTAAATCAATGGAGGTCCGAGCTAAAAAAATGGCTACTGGAACCAAGAATATCATTATTGGGGTCATGGTCGGGACAATCATTCTCATGGGTCTTGTGGTTACGTTCTACGCTCAATTATTGTCAAGCAGGATCAAGGATTTCACTGCGGGCGCTGAACGTATTAGTCTCGGTGAACTGGATGTCGAGATCGGAAGAAAGATGCCGAAAGATGAACTTGGCGATCTTTCAGTTGCCTTCATTCGTATGCAGGAAAGTATTCGTCTAGCGTTAGAAAGATTACGGAAGAATAGATGAAATAGTTGTAGATGATTAACATGCGATTAAAAAATTGCTAAACAAAAATCCATTGAATTCCCGTGGCTCGCAGAAGCATATGCAGATTATTTTTCCCAAAAGGATGGTGAAATAGAAAAATATTTAAAACAGAAAGGTTCTTCTCCAACTTAGTTCAAGAAAAGGGTTCTATGAATCCAGGAACCAAGGATTCAAGTAGTTGTTATTTAAGAACTTTATCAGCGTTTTGAACATTTTCTCGATTTCTGATAGGTCTTTGTTCAAAGTACCTCATTCACCTTTTTTAATTAAATCTAAATTCTCTGATAATCATATCTCAGGTTTCCAATTCGTAAACTCAACAATAAGATATATAAATCATCCTCATGTCATCTATGGTTGTTTTTCTTCCATTGAAAACAAAACGCAAACCCAAGAAAACTGGTAGTGCATAAGCATACGTTTGCAGCCGACGCAGAAAGCGCGTGTCTGAAACGCTGCGTTAGAATAAAATGAAAGAACCTGTATAATACCACATTAATAAAACTCAAAATGGGCATCACTGAAAAAAATCTTAATTAAGTTTCTGATAATCTTCTATCCTTCCTCAGAGAGAATCTAGCTGATACGAAAATAAACTATGGGCCTTTCTCTGAATTCAAAGCCTGGATAGGGAATGATGGGCGCATCTTCGAGCAGAGATGATGCCGGGTAAACGTAAGCTTAGGCTAAGAGTTCGCCGATGGAGAGTTGCTCGCCGATTTTTAATCTTTATTAATGATACGGCGACCACAGAAAGCTACACACGTATCAAAACTCTTGATCTTCTCGACTCACTAACGTGCTTGACATACTGTTTATTGAATGTCA
>CAJHXW010000300.1_pt1 | contig 20773 bp, 16 predicted proteins | sample 9198581 | NCBI WGS metagenome assembly CAJHXW01 (sample SAMEA7708328, study PRJEB35096) | sediment metagenome | biome: marine neritic benthic zone biome [ENVO:01000025]; feature: sediment [ENVO:00002007]; material: shallow marine sediment [ENVO:03000034] sea grass bed [ENVO_01000059] ...
AGAGTGCACCGGCAAATATACCACAAAGAAGACCTCCGAGAAGAATGATAAATATGCCGCCGGCACCTTCAACTCCCATGGTGAGTATCTTATTAAGTGCCGGGGAGGCGTTGATCAGCACAGCCCGAATGTTAACCACCTTACTGATCATGACCAGCAGGGCTAAAAAACCGCTGGTGACCAGTGCCGATATCACTGCGTTTATAAAAGCGACCTGGTTTCCTCCTCCGGTTCGCTTGGCCGCGTAATACGCTATCAATATCGTCACCAGGAGAATGAGGACAATCCCCATGGTGATCACATCGGCGATAATATAGCGCTTATCAAATGATTCAACCATTCCAACAAGCGCGATTGCAAGTGCCGAAACACCGCCGATCACACCGGGTTTTACACCTTGATGCCATAAAGATTGAGCTTGTGTCATACCCTTATTATTTCCTTTCAAATTTTAAGCCTTCTTTGCTCCGAGACGTTCCCCCATAATACCCATTGGTCTGAAAATAAGCACCATGACCAACATGGTAAATGCGATGGCGTCTTTGAGCTGATAGGGAGCTGCGATTCCCAAGCCGTCTAAAAAAAGACTAGGCCCCACGGACTCAATGAGTCCAAGAAAAATTCCACCCAGCATGGCGCCGGGAATATTGCCGATACCGCCCAACACTGCGGCAGTGAAAGCTTTTAATCCTGGCATAAATCCCATAAAAAAATGGACCTGCTTGAACATCAGGGCATAAAGGACACCGGCGGCACCGGCAGCCATCCCGCCAATGACGAAGGTGGTTGAAATCATTCCATCCACGCTGATCCCCATCAGGGAGGCGGCCTCTTTGTCTTCCGACACTGCCCGGATGGCTTTCCCGACCCGTGTGAGCATAATAAATCCGTAAAGGGACGACATGAGAACAATTGAAGCGATAATGACCACAACATGAAACTTCAAAATTCGTATTCCCCAAAACAGATAAAAGCCGTTAAATATCTCCATATCCGGATAAGCTTTAACACCTGACCCGTAAAGCCCGCGAAATAGGTATTGCAGGAAAAAGGAAGCTCCGATGGCTGTAATCAGCGGGATCAACCGGGGTGCGCCTCTCAGTGGACGGTAGGCAACCTTCTCCAAAAAGAATGCGACAATCGTAGATGTAATCATGGCTACCAAAAAAAGAACCAGCAACCCGAAAAACGGGTGCTGGTCCAAAAAGTCCGTGCGGTACATGGCGGCCGCAACGAAATAGGCGGTGAACGGCCCGCTCATAAAGACCTCTCCATGGGCGAAGTTAATCATTTTTAAGACACCATAAACCATGGTGTATCCCGTGGCGATCAGCGCATAGATGCTCCCCTGCGCCAATCCGAAAATAAGAAAATCAACCCAATGCCTTCCGGTATAAAGGCCGGAGGTTAGCGTGGCGATCGAACCCCATATGACGAGTCCCAGAAGTGTTCCACCGATCATCCACATGACAACATCGGTGGGCGTAATCCTCTCTTTCCATTGTTGCAGTTGTTGCAGCATTAGTCTCTCCATCCCTTGATTTTACTTCTTGATTGTCAATCCGTTTTCAAGGGCAGGGTAAATAGTTAAATTGATAGTATAGCCTTGTTTTTAAGGCTGAAGGTGTTGGCCTGGATATAAAGAACCCGGAATCACAGGAAACCGGGTTCTTTATAGTTAGACCTAGTATTTTTTCCAGGTCGGTTTGGTTGGCATTTCTGCCATTTTTACGTTCTTCTTTGCTACCTGATATACAGCGATATGCGGGTCCGCGCAGTCGCCCATTTTATCACAGGTGATATTTCCGGTCAGGCCCTTTAAATTCTTGGTTTTAAGCATGGCTTTGGTGAGCTTTTTGCGATCGATCATTAAGGTGGAGCCCTTCTTTTTGGCGACTTTCTTGACCGCGTTCAGAACCAATAAGGTCGCATCATAGGAATGCCCATGGAACGGTGCAACCGGCGGCTCACCGTATTTTGCCTTATGCCTTTTCAGGAAGTCTTTATACTCGCCTGCAAAGACGGAGAAATCCGGGCTGGAATGATACATGCCCACAGCGGCTGAGCCGGCTGATTTTAAAAAGTCGGGTGAAAAAGAACCATCCGCGCTCATCAGTTTGGTATTTTCCAGACCGCCGACTTCCTTGGCCTGACGGGTGATATGTGCAGACTCAGCGATAAAACAGGGATAGTACAGAAAACCCGGCTTTTTAGTGGCAATTTTGGTCAATACCGGTTTCATGTCCGTATCACCCGGGTTCACCGCTTCCTGAGAGGTAATCATACCGCCCAGTTTTTTGAAGTTATCCGCGAAAACCTGCTGCAGCTGGTCGGCGTAAACACTGCCGTCATGTATAGTCGCCGCTTTTTTGATTCCCAGCTTTTTATAGGCGAATTCGGCGGCAATAGCGCCCTGGACCTTATCATTATGGCATGTTCTCAGATACCCATCGTATCCGGAGCCACGATTCGGGGCAGTTAAAAATGGTGCCGTATTTGAAGGAGAAACTGTGGGGATTCCCATCTTCCAGAGAATGGGTACGCCCGGTTTAGCTGCACTGGAGCAATTTGATCCGATCGCCGCAATAACTGTCGGATCTGAAGCAATTTTGGCCGCCGCTGCCTGTCCACCTTCAGGACCGCATCCTGTGTCCTGACCGCTAAGTTTGATCTTATGTCCCATAATACTTCCACCAAACTTCTCCATGGCCAGTTCAATTCCGCGGACCGTATCAAGTCCCAACTGTGTATTTGGCCCGGATGTTACAAACCAGTAAGCGATATGAATCGGTTCGCCTTTCTTTAGCTTAACGACATCAGCGGCCATAGCAGGAACCGCCATTCCAGCGATAAAACAAAGGACAACGAAAATACTAAATAAACGTTTCATGTGAATGTCTCCTTTCAGTAAAAGAAATAAAAATAGGGAGAGGAACCAGTCCTCTATTCAACACCGTTGTTGAATATCCCCTTTCTCAAAAAAAACCTCCGGCAGCTTTAATGCAACGTTCGCATTGTTGGATTCCATACCAGCGGTACGCTCATTTGTCAATTGCAGAAATCCGTTTTTCCTGTGCCAAACGAACACCTTAACTTGTGTAACACACGCATACAGACCACAAAATATAGTATTAATACTTTGAAGCCTCCCCACAAACTTTTGATGTCATGTAAAAACCGGTAGAAATGTTAAAAACAGTGGTCTTTCCAACTCCGCTGTGGCCCATAAGCCCTATGATTTTAAAGAAATTAGCAAAAAAACTCAAATTTGACATTGCCAAAAGATCCTCGAATTTTACTAAGATGTCCTGGATATTAAGCTGAGCCATAATAGTTATTTATTTAATCTTTTGCCTGTTGCTTCTGTTCCTCCATATAATGACCGAACCTTCTGATGTGGCTCTGGGCAATCGATTTTGACTTTGCTTTATCTCTCTTTTCTACAGCCCGTACTATGTCGCAAAGGTCTTTATAGTTTTCCATTAGTTCACGTTTTTTCATGCCGGGAAAAAGAAAGCTGTTAAAGTAACGATGAATGTTATTGTGCACCATTTTCAGGACTGATATATAGATGGGATTTCCGCAAATTTGAGCCAGGGCCAGGTGAAGTTTTTTATCAACTTGCATAAAAGCCTTTATATGGGGAGTCCCTTTTACTGCATGGTTTTCTGCTTCCTTGAGGAGTTCTTTCAGTCGCTTAATATCTACGGCCGTCGCCCTTTCGGCTGCAAGGGCCACAACATCCCCTTCAACCTCCTCCCTGAATTCGCACAGGTGGCTTAATGAAACTTTTTGTGATCGAATCAGAATATCCAGGCTTTCGCCGATTTGTTCGGTGTTGCCAGCTTTAATCATCGCACCGCCGCCAACGCCCAGCTTAATTTCGATCAGGCCCTTTTGTTCCAGAACCCGCAGTGCTTCGCGCAGTGTTCCCCGGCTGGTTTGGAACATTTCTTTCAACTCTCTTTCAGAAGGGAGCATGTCACCGGCCTTAAAGCGTCCATCGAGGATGGCCTCTTGTATCTGGTCAACAATATCCTGAAAGATTCTACTTTGCTTTGCTGCGCGAAACATATTTTTAAAGGTGGTCGGGAATGGGAATCCGTATTAATTCAATCATTATAATGGTTAGACCATTTGTATCCAACCTCTTTTTCGATGTCAAGGAAAAAATGGAGCAATTAAACCAGTCCATCTTCATTAAGTGGCTTGTTTTCCAGAATTCGCTCAGGTCGAAACACGGACAAATCAAGTTCAAAAGAGCGCGCTGTAATAAGTTCAGAAATATAACGGCCCACAGCCGGGGCCTGCTGAAGCCCGTGACCTGAAAAGCCATTGGCTAAATAAAAACCCTTTAGCTCCGGCCACTCTCCGAGAATTGCATTTCCGTCCAGCGTATTAACCGCGTACAGACCGGCCCAGCCGCGAATCAATTTAAGCGTATCAAAGGACGGCACAAACTCTGCCAATTCAGGCCACAAAATCTCCATAAAACGTTTATCATCCCATGTAAAATCAAAACCGATCGGGTCTTCGGCCATCGATTTGCCCAGCAGGATCAAACCCCCTGTTTCAGATCGAAAATACAGACCAGAAGGCAATACGGTCAAAGGAAGCGGGGCATCCGGTTTTACTGCTGTGTCCAGAGCAAAAACCTGGCGCTTGACCGGCTCTACAGGAATCTTCACACCTGCTGTCAAAGCCAATCCGGCTGACCATGCTCCAGCGCAATTAATAACAACTTCTGCTGCCAGACTGTCTCCATTCGCTAGTTTTACGCCTGCAATTTGTCTGCCGGTAGTAGATATTTCAACGACTTCACCGTTTATATATACTGCCCCAAGGGATCTGGCTTTGGCTTTGTAGCCCATCAGGACTGCATAAGCGTCAAAATGGCCATCTTTAGGCCCAAACGTGCCTCCTAAAAAATCCGCCGTCTCATAAAGCGGATAACGCTGTTTAATTTCTTCTGTAGACAACCATTTTATCGAACAGCCCAGGCTCTTTTGCAAGGCCATAGCCTCTTTGGCTGCGTTTTTGCCCTTTTCATCAACTATGAAAAGATTTCCCTCACGGCGATATAAAATGGCGGGCCTGTTGTCATTAATGGCCATTTCTTCTTCAAATCGTTCAAGAGTATCTAAAGCATATTTTGATATCTGAATATTTTCTGTGAGACTGAACTGTATGCGTGCGTTGCTTAGGGAAAGAGTAGTCGAAGCCAGGGAATATGTGGGATCCATCTCAACCACTGCCACTTTAAGTTTATTATCACGGTTTAGCAAGTTATATGCTGTAGAACCGCCTATAATACCCCCGCCAACAATTATGATGTCATAGGTTTTTGAACTCATATTAAAAAAATCTCCCTAATCTGAAAAGTTAATTTGATGCACTCGGAAAAAAGCCATAATACGCCACTTTGTGACGCTAAAACCAAAATTAACCTGTCAACCATATCAAATGGATTTAGGAATTTGGAAGCCCTAGAATAATCTCAGGATGTCGTCGTTCTATGGCTCATATAAAAGGCGGCATGGTTTTTCAGGAATGAGACCATTCAGATAGTATGTCGATTTCCTGAAAAAAAGTAGCAACACGGTAGATGTACCTTAGAACGACGCCATGAAATTTTACAACGACAACCAGGTGCCTATACCTTTTTCAACTGCGCGCTTAAAAATTAAAGGTGCCACAGCCATATCGTCAATGGCAAGTCCCAGGTTAGCGGTCATCGTCCTCTCATCATCAGTTTCACGACCCGGTTTTGTTCCCTTTGCCAGTTCTCCCAGGTCTGCATGTAAAGGGGGTATGTTTTGAAAATAGCCGACTGTTTTGTAATGAAGCATCTGTGCCGTATCATCGGTGCAAAACTTGTCCGACTCGCATATTGCATCGGGATGCCAGTAGGAATCAAAATCGACTAAAGATGCAAAGGCCCCCTCATCCATCCATCCTGCCTGGATGGTCGCATGTGGTTTTTTTAAAATTGGCCCGGCCGTAACAATAATATCACAACCTGTCACCGCTTCTTTCGGAGTTTTTACCGGGATGGTTTCAATGTTGAAGCGGTTTTTGATCTCATCTGTATATCGGTTGAGAACTTCCGGTGAAAGATCGTAAGCCATCACCCGCTCTAGAGGAAACAAAACTTTTAGTGCCTCGACGTTGGTCCTTCCCTGAACACCGCAACCCAACACTCCCACAGTTGTTGATTCGGGACGGGCAAGATAACGGGCGGACACGGCTGTGGCTGCGCCGGTACGCATGGCCGTTATCCACACGCAATCCATTATTGCAATAGGCAACCCGGTCTCGCTGTCATTTAAGATCAGCAACCCGGTGATATAAGGAAGCCCCTGTTTGGCATTTTCCGGAAATCCGCTGACCCATTTAACACCAGCCGACATTAAAGCCGGAATATATGCTGGCATGGCATGAATAAAATTGTCCCCGCCACCGGGATGAATTCCGGGTTTGGGTGGCATCTCCGTTCGACCCTCACCCTTTTCTTTAAAAACAGTTTGAAGCGCTTCAATGATCTCCGGCATGGTAATGCCTATTTCTTCCACATTGGCCCTGGAAAGATACAGAACTTTATCAGTTGACATACAGCCTCCTTTTTTCTTACTGAAAAGAATGTTTTTAGATGCCATAACATTTTGACAAACGATAGTAAACTTGGGAAATTAGCTGCTGGAAAAGTATCAACTATTTTAATTTCTCACGGGAAATAATGCTATATTAAAGAAATTTTTCACCCCAGATTGACAGAGGACGCAGAAAAATGTCAATTAACTTCTAACTGTAACAATTTGAGAAATAGAAAAAATGAATGATCTTTACGAGTTTCTTAATCGGAATAACATTGAATATGAGCGCCATGACCACCCACCGGTATTTACGGTGGAAGACGTCCATCGTTTAACACCCAACCTGCCGGGGGCCAAGACTAAAAATCTTTTTTTCCGAGATAAAAAGGGGAATCGGCACTTTCTGATAGTGGTTTCTGCCGATAAACGGGTAAATTTAAAGACCCTGCCAAATGCTTTAGAAAGCAGCAAGATCAGTTTCGGATCGCCGGATCGTCTCATGAAACATCTTGGGATAACACCGGGGTCGGTTTCTCTGCTGGCAATCGTAAATGATCAGGGAAAAAAGGTCGAAGTCATTATAGATAAGTCTTTATGGACATCAGAAGCTTTTCAATTTCATCCTCTCGTCAACACCAGCACCCTGGTTATTTCAAAAGACAATATTAAAAAATTTTTAACTGCCACCGGACACGAGGTTAAATTCCTGGATATCCCTGACCTTAAATAGTTTTTAAAATTACCTACAACCACCCGGTTTTTGCCAATGCTCTGTAATTGCAGCTTCTTCATTTGGCGGGTAGCATGATAACCATGGTGTTTCACTGAGATTTAAGCCTCTTAACTTAATGGCACAAGGGTCATCAAGCACCTCAAACTTCAATAATCTATTTTTAATTGAAAATCGATATAATCCTAAATCTTCGATACAAGACGGATCATTAGATAAAATAACCCTGTCCTTGGAAACGATATAAGTACCAATACTTTTCCAGCCTGTATTCGTATTAATAATCCGATAGATACCCTTACTAAAATAGATCCGCCATAAACCAGGATTGGAGAGCCAATCAGGGCATCGCCTGCAGGGAACCATTTCTCCTTCTTTCAATGATTTTTTAACATACACGCCGTCAATAGATGTCTTTTTATTTATCTTTGGGACAGTATAGATAAACGGTTCACGCTTTAGTAAATCATCCCATTTATTTTCAGAATTACTGTCTGAAAAAACATTGATCCAGCTAAAACAGACGATCATAAATGATGATAGAATTGTAAAAATAACAAATTTTAACAAATTCATTTTAATTCTCCATTTTTAATATTTCATCTGCAGCAACTCTAATTCTAGTAAGTAATTTCTTAAGTATTCCCGTCAAATTCGGGCAAATCAACAATAGACAGTGTATTCTGGCGATGTCTATTTAAGGTGAGCCGAATTACATCAGGACGGGCATAATGACCGGCAGGATCAAAGTTTTGTCGCTCAGCTCTGATACATTGATGATCAACGGTTGCAACAATCAGTCTTTCTTCTTCAAGGCATGGTTCAACCAGCCATTGACCATCAGGGCCCGCAATGCAGGAACCTCCGTTTGCCAGAATGTTCGAACTGTTGGTCAGAATGTCGTCCAGATGAGGGGTATCCATATGAAAATCACTTTTCCGCATCAAGCCAGAGGCCGAAAGAACGTATGACCGCGACTCTAGGGCGATAAACCGCGTAATGTCGGCAGTATTATGTACACCTCCCGGCCAAACTGCCACATGGACGTCTTCACCTTGAGCATACAGTGCCGCGCGTGCCAAAGGCATCCAATTTTCCCAACAATTGAGCCCACCAACGGTAAAAGGATTTAATCGATGCACACGCATGCCATGGCCATCGCCTGGAGCCCAGGTGAGTCGTTCCTCATAGGTGGGCATAAGTTTCCGATGGATGGATTGGATAACTCCTTGTGGATCAATATACACCAGCGAGCAGTACAGACTGTGCCCCCCTCGATCCGCTGCCCGGTCAATACACCCGAGGAAAACGGCAATGTTCTTTTGCGCTGCCACGCGGCAGAGTCTTTCGAGATGTCCGGCTTCAATCTGAACAGCCTGGTCCATATAGTGAGCGTGGAGGTCTTTTTGAACGCGAGAATTAAAGCGAGCCCCATCAGTGAGTTCAATCCAAAATGGATATCCAGGTAACAATGCTTCCCCGAATGCAACAAGTTGGCACCCATCATCTCCGGCTAATTTCGTATACCTGATGATTTTTTCGAGCGTTTGTTCACGATTGAGCCATACAGGGGCAATTTGTGCGATGCCGACTTTCAATTTATCTTTCGAGTTTTCAAGTTTTTGGTTATTCATATCATTTAATTCATCTACATTTAGGTGATCTATCCTTGATTAAATTAGCTAAGGAACTGGTTGAATTTATTCTGACAATTCAATCCATATTCCGTTAGTAAGAAGTTCAAGATCAATAGAATTCAGTTGAAAAACGGCAAAAGGCGTCCCCGCCGCCGCCCAGATAACGTCATATTTTTTCAGGTCAGGGTCTAAAATAGTTTTCAAAGGAAACTTATGGCCTACCGGTGGAACGCCACCTATTGCAAACCCGACTCTTTCTTTCACATAGTTTCCATCAGCCTTGCCAAGTTTTAAATCTGTCAATTTTTCGATTTTCTTTACATCTACCCGATTTGAGCCCGATGCAATAACAAGAATGGGGAGGTCACTTTTTTTATCTCTAAAAACAAGAGATTTGGCTATTTGAGACACTGTACATCCGATGCTATCTGCTGCCTCTTGCGCAGTCCGCGTGGAACCTGGCAATTCTTTAACTTCAAAGGTAAATCCTTTATCTATGAGGAAATCCTGAACTCGTTTTGCACTATCTCTTAATTTGGATGTCATAATGTTATTTCTCTGGAAAACATAACAAAAATCATATGTGATGATACACTATCATTTTTTAGAAAATTATTTTTAGAAAAATACACTTGATTTTCTTAATAAGTCAAGGCAAAGTAATTAAAGATAAATATACTATTGAAGACGCATTATAAATTTATTTATAAAGATAAAAACCGTAGAACTGATTATATGACAAAATGCAGTGATATTTAATTTTGAATTATTTGTTTGAATTTTATGCCCCTCTTGGGGAAATAATATTCGTTAACTATTTTTACTGTTTCTCATAAATATATTTCATCTTAAAAGATGAAAAAGAACAAGTTTTACCGATTTTTTAATGAAGGCCTCCCGACATGCTCACATAATTCGTAGTCCATCTATCACGTTATGACCTAAGAACACTAAAAATTGGTTTGAGTAATCACATTTCCTTTAGCTTGAGGCGGTTTCGGAGGGATTCGGATGGAAAATTTGGTCCCTATGCCCGGGGTGGAGCTCACTTTGATTGTTCCATGATGCTGTTCAATAATTTTACCAGAAATAAAAAGACCCAGACCGGTTCCACTGTCTCCTTTAGACGAAAAAAAGAGTGTAAAAATTTTATCCGCAGTATCTTCATCCATACCAATGCCGTTATCAGATATTTCAAATAGAATATATCTGCCGTCTTGTTTGACATTAAATTCAATTTGATGTGTTTTTTTTAATTGGTCTTTAATACATGCATCCATTGCATTCTCAAGAATATTGATCAGGGCAGAACGAAAAGCAGTGGCATCGACTTCAAACTTGTTGGTAGTAATGATAAAACTTTTTTTAAAACCAATGGAATTTTCCTTTATTTTAAGTTCGATAAAAGACGCGATATCATCCGCAAAATCAAGGATATTGACCGACTTTCGCTGAAGTTCTCTTTTTTTTGTATAAAAAAGGATATCCTGTATCATTTTACGAATCCGTCGGATCGTAATTTTTACTGCTTCCCAGCCTTCATCAATCAGACCCTGATCTTTTTTCTTCAATCCAGAATCGAGGATATATATACCACCATCGAGCCCGGTTAGGAGCCCTTTAATACCATGGGATATTGAACCGATCATCAGACCCAGTGAAGAAAGTCGATCGCGAAGTTCTGTTTTTTCTCTTAAAAGTTCTTCTAAATTTTCAGTGTACTCCCGCAGCCTGCGCTTCATGATCATTCGGTCATTTGCCCGTTTTAGGGCAATCTCGAGGGCATCCACATTGATTGGCTTTGTAATGAAATCTGTTGCTTCGTACTTCAAGCTTTTAATAGCCAGGTTCATATCGCCATGTCCGGTAATCATGATAACTTCCGTGTCCGGGTTCTCGTGTTTTACCTTTCGAAGAAGTTCTATTCCGTCCATTCCAGGCATTTTAATATCGGTGAGGACGATTGCCGGATTTATCTTTTTAAAAAGTAAAATGGCCTCTTCACCGTTTCCCACAGCATGCACATGATAACCGATGTCAGACAAAGATATCCCAAGGACATCACGAATATCCTCTTCATCATCTACCAGCAGTATGGTTTTTTCTCTGTCAGATTCTTTCATGGCTCAATAATTTTTCACTAATGCCTTATCGGTTTTTACTTGCGAAGCATTGCCCGAAATGGTTTTTCCCCTTGAATCTTCAAACCCTTGAACCGTGTCTTTATTTTTAATACGCTACCGGGAATTTAATAATGAAACATGCGCCTCCCTCTTTAGTAGATACAGCTTTGATGTGACCGTTACATTCTTTGATAATTCCATAACTGATGGATAGTCCGAGGCCGGTTCCTTTTCCAACCTGTTTTGTGGTAAAAAATGGTTCGAATATCTTGTCCAAAATTTCTTCAGGAATTCCGACACCTGTATCTTCTACTTTTACTACCACTTCTTTTTCAGTCGACATGGTTGAGATTGTAATTTTATTATTAGGTATTCCCCCTCCTTTTGTTTTTAGTTTTTGTTCGATGGCGTCTCTCGCGTTGATCAAAAGGTTGATAAACACCTGCTCTAAGCGATCAGGATCAGCTGAAATTTTTGCGAGGTTTATTTCAGTTTCCCAAATAACATCTATTCCTCTGACCTTTAACTGCTGGCTGAAGATTTCAAATGCGCGCTCCAGCACTTCATTCACATCAATTTTTATAAAATCCATATCGGATTTTCTGGCAAACTGTCTCATGTGATTGATGATTTTGGTTGCCCGGTCCACATTGCTATCCGCTTTTGTCAGCAGAGTAGAAAGGATATCATGTTCTAGTTTTTCTTTTTGTTTGATTTTTTTTAATAAAAAACTGCTGGCTGTTTTGATGACTGACAGGGGCTGGTTGAGCTCATGAGCCACACCAGTGGCCATTTCTCCCAGGGTTGCCATTTTACTGGCCTGGATCAACTGCTGTTCAGCTTCAAGCCTCTTGGTGATATCGCTTGTGGTAACCAGAAAGACTTTTCGCTGGGAATATTCAGAGGGAGAAACTCTGATGTTTACATATAATGTTTTACCCTCCTTATTCAAATGCGTGGCTTGATTTAATACTTTGGTATTAACAATTTTGTAAGAGTAGTAATCACGTTCTTTCTCATGGAACAGATCCAGGAAAGACCGGTTAAGCATTTCATTAACTGTATATCCGTATACCGCTTCCACACTTTTGTTGCAGTCAAGGATTTTAAATGTCTCAGTATCAAGCACAAAGACAGGATTGGGTATGTTGCTGAATATGGCATGATATTTTTTTTCTGATTTTTCCAGTTCCACTTCAAGCTGTTTTCTTTCGGTGATGTCCAAAGAAATTTCCATGGCCGCAACAATATTACCCTTGTCATCGAAGATGGGAGAAGTTCTAAAAATCCAGTGCTTGATTGTCCCATCGCTGATCGTCCCTGTTTCTTCACCATCATGGATTTGACCATCAATAAACGTTTTTTCAACCGGGCAATGATCGCATTTTTTGTCTCGACCTTTATAGGCGTGGTAGCAATAATCATCCTTTTCAGGACTAAATCCATCTAAAAACTCCTGGTTGTACCTTAAGAGCCTAAAATTTCTGTCCTGCACAGTAATCAGACAGGGTACCTGTTCAAACAAATTTTGGTATTCATCCCTTTGTCGATTCAATTCTGTCTGTTTTTCTCCGATTTCCCTTCCCATTTTATTGATTGCGATGGCTAATTGTCCGATTTCATCATCTCGATTGATATCAACCTTTTTATTGTATTCTCCCTTTGCGATTAACCGCGTCTCATCAATGAGGTTGGTGATAGGTTTGTTGACAAATCGCAAGACAAAAATAAAAATGATCGCAGAAGTAATCAGAAATACTAAAACAGCCAGTCCGATAATGCCTTTTTGCGCATCAAGAATTTCACTGTCTGTTGTTTCAAGAGATACCACCACATCAAGTGCGCCAAGTATCTTTTTCCCTTCAGGATGAACATGGCAATCATCTGTCGCGCAACCCGGTTCGTTACAGATCGGGCTTATTATTCCAAGAAGACGATATCCCTTTGGAGAATTTAAAATTCGTGTTCGTTCCGAAAGATCGAGATCACTTAAGGGCGGATCGCTTCTGTGGCAGATGTAACAGGCCTCTGCCTTTATATTCGTAGTTATGTCAAGCTCAGATGGTTCATTGGAAAACTTAATCTGTCCTTCTTTATTATATATCCGTATGTTTTCAAGCTCCGGTTGTTTAGCAATATTATTAATAATCTGGTTTATATCATCTCTAGAGTTGAGCATCATGGCATAATGGGCACCCAGTTTGATCGTGTTGGTCAGTTTGTCGGTACCGGCCAGAATATTGTTCATTAATTTTTCCTTTTGATATTTGATGTTGAAATATGCCCAGGCGGAAATAGTCAAAAGGAGTGTCATTCCCACAGCCAGAATGAGTTTGAAAACCAGACTATGACGAAGGTTTTTTAAATCTTGAGACATGTTTATCAATCATTTTATTAAGTTTTATTTTTCACCACTTTTTCGTACTTGAACCCATCTAAAATGTTAATCCGGTGGTGTTTGTGCCAGGTTTGGTCCAATATCCGGAATTCATTATTATCAAAGGGTCATCTGGATTCCGCATCTCCGATCAGTTATGTCCGGAATAGCGGAACAAGGACCTGGTATAAGATTTCTTATGATAATAGTAAAAATGTCATTATGATTCAGTCTGATGGCCCGCATCAGTTTGAAGCTTTACAAACTGCTTCTAAACAAACTGAGCATCGATCGATTCCAATATCTGCTTTCGGCTGAAGCCTTCCAGGATGGATGCGCTGTTTGGGCATACAGCGGCGCATGAGCCGCAACCTTGACACATCAGAGGATTCACCTGAACCTGTTCTGTTTCTTCATCCAGAAATCGTGCCTCATAGGGACAGGTATCCACGCAAAGCTCACAAAGACTGCAGATGCTGTGACGAACTTTCGCCACCACTTTTCCTGAAGCCAGGCTTTTTTGAACGATGACCCTCAGAGCCCTTTGGGCTGCCGCTTCTGCTGTGGCCACAGTTTCATTAATTGAGCGCGGAGAGTGTGCCAGTCCGCAGGCAAAAATTCCATCTTTCAATGAATCCACGGGCCTCCATTTTGATTCAGCTTCCTTAAAAAATCCGAATTCATCACGGTTCACGCCCAATGAATCCGCGAGATCAGACGGCAGGTTTGGGTTTACGCCTGTGGCAAGAACCAGAAGATCGGCTTCGATTTCAACTTGTTTACGGATAATCGGTTCATTCACTTTTACTTTAATAAAACCGTTTGTGGATTCAACTTCCGGCTTATTTTCCGGGTCGTACTGGATAAAAAACACACCCGCTTTTCTAGCCTGGGTAAAATAAGCCTCATTGAATCCATAGGACATCATGTCCCGGTAAAGAATATAAACGGCCAGTTCCGGTTTTGTCTCTTTCAGGCTCAGGGCATGTTTTAAGGCGGAATTACAGCACACCCGGCTGCAGTAATTGCGCGGTTCTTCCCTTGAACCGACGCATTGAATCATGACTACCGAATTTAGCTGAGCCGGGTCAATCGTTTGGTCAGTCAGTTTTAATTCCAGCTCCTTTTGCGTGACAATGGCTTCACTCGAGCCATATCCATAAGCATCAGTAGAAGCTTCACTACCGCCGGTTGAAAGTATGGTCACACCGTGTTCAATGGTTTTGATGGTGCCTTCGTGATTTTCAATGGTCGTATAAAATTCACCGATACGGCCTAAAGAATTTACCACACTAGATTGGTTGTGGATTTCAATTCCCGGGTGCTTTTCGGTTTTTTGAACCATTTCATCCAGGAATTGCCGTGTGGTATTTCCATCCAAAGTATGTTTCAGCCATAAGAGATTGCCTCCCAGATTCTCCTCTTTTTCGATCAAGTCCACCTGAAAACCATGATCGGCAATGGCATTCGCCGCTGTCATTCCGGCGATTCCGCCACCAACTACAAGGGCTCTTTGGGTGATCTGAACCGTTTCAACCGCTTTTGGATTGACCTGTTTCAGTTTGGCCAGACCGGTTTGAAGGATAGCCAAAATATGATCGGTTTTATTTTTTTCATCTGAATGTGAACCGCTTGATTGGATCAGTCTTAAGTCAACCACTTCCATCAATGAAGGGTCGAGTCCAATTTTCAGGCCCAGTTCCTTTAATTTACGTGTAAAAAGATATGGATGGCAGGCACCTATGAGCAGCCGGTTTGGCTTTATTTCTTCCACTTTTTTAATAAGTTCTTCCCAGCCGGTGCTTGTGCAGACTCGATTTTCAAATTCGATATTTTTCACCTGGGGATTTTTGTTAAGTGCTGAAACGATTTCCTCAACTTGGGGAGAATCACTTTGTATTACTTCTCCGCAGTTACAGATCATAATCAAGGTGCGCAAAGGTTCATTGGAAACGTCCATCATTTCAGCCTTGTGTTCAAAAGAACCACCAGATTCCTGAGCCAAACCGCCTCCAGCTGAATGAATTACACGGGAAGCGGATAACGCCGCTGCGGATGCCTGGGTGACAGATTCACTGATATCCTTGAGCCCGGAAAACGCGCCGCCGATGAATATTCCTTCCCTGTTAGTATGGGCAGGTGAAAAAGGTTCTGTTTGACCAAACCCCCAAGGATTTAACTCAATACCGATCATTTCAGCCAATGCTTCTGTACCGGCGGCAGGCCGCTGGCCCACAGCAAGGACCATCATGTCATGTTTTTCATTCTGGATTTTACCGTTTTGATCGGCATAACGGACCAAGAGGTCCCCTGCGGCCGGGTCCTGGGTAACAGAATGGACGCGTCCCCTTTGAAAACGAACACCATATTTGTTTTTTGCCTCATCTATATATTTTTGAAAAGATTTGCCAAAGGACCGCATGTCCATATAGAAAATGGTAACTTCCAAATCACTATTGGTTTTCTTTTTGGCTAAACTGGCTTCTTTGACCGCGTACATACAGCAGATATTGGAACAAAAATCCGCCCCGGTCTGTAAATCCCGTGATCCCACGCATTGTATCCAGGCAACTCTTTGAATGGGCCTTTTGTCTTTGGGATTGATCAGCCGTCCACCGCTGGGGCCACCGCCGCTTAGGATTCTTTCAAACTCAAGGCTGGTAACCACATTCGGAAAATAACCGTACCCAAAAGTGTTTTTATCAGAAGCGGGATCAAAATAATCCGTACCTCCGCATAAAATTACGGAACCCACATCAAGCTGACGTCCTTGCGACGCTTCCAGGTCTTCATAAATGTTTAGAACCATGGGAATCAATTTATCCGGATCAAATGGCTTAATCAGATAATCGAGAGATCCTGTTTTCATTGCTTCGACAGCGGTTTCAACCGTTGCATAAGCAGTCATCATGACCACCGTCAGGTCGGGAAAGCTTTCTTTAGCTTTCTGAAGGACCTCGACACCATCCATCCCCGGCATCTTGATATCCGTCAACATAAGGTGATATGGATTGGCGGATAGTTTATCCAGGGCTTTCTGACCGGATTCCGCCATATCCACGGAAAAACCCTCTTCTTCCAGCCATTCTTTGAGTGAATCACGAACAATCAGTTCATCATCCACCACCAGAATTTTAAATTTTTTCCGTTCCTGCTGAGATATGCCAATGGCCTGGGTGGGGCAAATTTTCTCACATTCACCGCATCGGCTGCATGCGGAAAAATCGATGATGTAAGGGTTGGGTATGGCATGCGGAACCGGAAGATAGATTGCCTTTCTATTGTTTAATCCAGCATTAAAATCATCCGGCACTTCAACCGGACAGGTTTCAGTGCATAAACCGCACCCGTTACATAAATCCGGATCAATCCATGTGGGTTTTTGCTTTAATTTAACCTGAAAATGGCCCGGCTCTCCCTCCAGTGAAACCAATTCTGTGGAAAGGAGGATTTCAATATTTTCGTGAAACAACCCTTTACGCAAACAGTACTGGGAAGAGGCATCCCGGTTAACGAGCGGGAGCATCTTACACATGCCGCAACGATCGGTGGGGAATTGATAATCAAGCTGACTCAAAATCCCCCCCAAATGGGGTGAACGATCAATCAACGTTACACCATAACCAGTCTCCGCCAAATCGAGAGCCGACCGTATGCCGCTGATGCCGGCTCCAACCACCAGAGCTTTACCAATTTTTTTATTCATGAAACAATCTCCTACTCCTCGAATTAATCGTTGTTCTCATCATAACACTTTGGAGAATATTGATATATGTGCAACAAAATTCTACATGGCCGTTTCGGGATGAAAGACCAGTACTTCCTTGAGATCATCCCCTAAATATTCCCTTTCATTTGGCCCCAGAATCCCTAAGGATAGGCAGATCAGGGTCCACAGATGAACCACAGGATATCCCCCGCCGTAATGCTCGCTCAATTCATGGATCTGCGCGTGGCAGTTGTGACAGCCGGCAATACAATAATCTGCGCCTGTCGCCTTGATCTGTTCGTCTTTGAGTTTTCCATACTCAAGGCGCTGTTCCTTAAATCCTGATTGAAGAAAACCCCCGCCACCTCCGCAACAATAGTTGTTGGATCGATTCGGTTGCATGTCGATAAAGTTTTCTTCACCCACAATCGATTTGACGACATACCTCAAATCTTCAGCGATTGGATCGCCGTAACTTTTCCGCACAATCTGGCAGGGGTCCTGCACGGTAAACTTGATCTTAAGGTCCTTATTCCAGTGGGAATTGACTTTCAGCTTTCCCTCCCGGATCCATTTGGCGTAATATTCATAGATATTTTTAACTTTAAAATTGTGCTTAAGATTAAATTTTTTCAGTCCGGCCCGGACTGAGAAAGTGACATGCCCTCACTCGGTATTGAGAAACGTCTTGCACCCGAGTTCATTGGCCTGGTTCACCGTGGTACTTGTGACATGCTTCCATGATTCGTTGTCTGCCAGAAACATGCAGTAGTTTTCACCGGCCCAACCCTTGCTACCATAGGTCCAGTTCACTCCCGCAAGATAGAGGATTTTCCAGAGAGGAATCAGTTCGTCCGGTTCGGTGACCGGCTCCCTGGAGTTTTGATTCAGGAAAAATTCCGCCCCCTGTTTGTCTATGGGAGCCTCCATGTCTTTAAATTCCGGCTGCGCTTCCTTATACTCTTCCAGGACATCCTCCACTACAAACTGAAAATCTTCCGGGGAAGCGCCCATAGCACTAGTACTGTCGTTTTTAAGGGCCATGTCACACGAACCCAGTATACCCTTGGGCCTTTCTTCTCTGGGCCGCAAAGTTCTGGCGTTATAAACCAGCTGGGGAATGTCAATTTTCATTGGGCAGGCATAAATGCACCGCTGGCACATGGTACACATCCAGGGCCAGTCAGATTTGATTATTTCATCATCCATACCAAAAGCCGCCATCCTGAGAAACTTTCTTGGATCCATCTCCTCCAGCCCAGTTGCAGGACATCCGGATGAGCAGGCCCCGCAGGTCAGGCAAAGGTTCAGGTTCCCACCGTCAGGCAGCAGTTCTTTGACTTTGTCGATAAATATACTTCTCTTGTTACTTCCAAGTTTGATCGTTTCTTCTGTCATGATATTGCCCCAATCCCCATCATTCCAATGTTCCGTTATGCAAAAAGCAGGCAGCTAAGAGCCAACAACCCGTTCCAACTAATCTATTCCCACCACTTCTTCAAATTCCTCTTCTTTGAACACCGATAACGGCGGTTTATCTTCAATGCTTTGCCCCGGTGTATAATCAAACGCATTCTGGGTAGTTTGGGATATACTTCGAAACAGCTCCATTACCGGAATATCATTTGGACACGCGTTGGAACATTGCCCGCAACCCACACAGGCCGTACTCATATGAGCCAAGCGCGTGATATGATAGAAGACCGTGTCGGTCGGCATTTTAACAGCACCTTTTCGATTGGCCCACCTTAGATACTGTGAAGGTTCATGGTCAAAGACATCGGTGACAAACACGCATTCCCTGCAGTAGCATACCGGACAGGCCACCCGGCAGTTATAACAGTTGACGCAGTTGGCCAGGTACATGGTCAGTTTCTCCAGATTGTCCGTGGCGTTACGTGTTTCGGTGAACATATTGTCCCGCGCCGCGGTTCTTTCTTCCACCAGTTTATCGACTGCCTTTTTTCGGGATGGCGGTTCCTCACCGTCGGTCAGCTGGAGTTTGACCATCAGATTTTCACCCTTGTCGGTTTCAGCCCGGATCAGGATCTGATTACTGGTATCCATACCGTAAAGGCCGATCGTAATATCGGCGCCCAAGGGTATGGGTGATTCGCATACCTGGCAGGCCGGCGAAAGATCGATACCATCAGAAGCTGCATCTTTTTTGTTCAGAACACTCGTGTAAAACTTTTTACTAGACTCTTCACTATCATTTCCAACCCAACTGAAATAGTCTCTATTTTGAAAGGCACCCAGGCAATCGATGCCGATTATAACAAGATTTTCGATTCTTCCCTGTTTAAGTTTAACCAGTTCAATAAAGGCCCTAATTTCACAAGACCTCATAACAGCGGCAACGATGCCTCCTGCTTCCTTCCGGGTGAGCCTGGAAACGATCTTGGCGCTGTTCATTGGAAAAGCAGGCGATAAAGGATCTGCCCCCCTTAAGCGTTTCGGATCTGTAATCAGTGTCGGCATAACCATGTTCTTCATGGGAAGACGCCATGGAACCTGAATGGCACTGATTTCATCCTGTTTCAAAACGGTTTTAAAAAAATCTCTAAGCGTTTCAATCAGGTCTTGATTTTTGACTTCAATTACTGCGGTTTTTGACATGGGTTTCCTCCTCCGGGTTGCAGGCCGCATTTAGCAATAATGCGCAGCGCAAAATCCGAAATATTAATCATATTACCATCTTCAACTTTGCTTCGCTTGGGCCAAGTGTTTTAAGCTGCTCAGTCATATCCCGCATGACTTCAGCAAACAGCAGGCCATCGCTGGCCGCGATCCAGGTCAAGCGCAGCCTTTCAGGTTCAAAACCAAATTGAGGCAAAATTTCCTTTAAAAGTTTGATCCGCCTGCGTGCCTTATAATTGCCGTTAATGTAATGACAGTCACCAGGGTTGCAGCCGCTGACAAGAACCCCATCGGCACCTTCCAGCATGGCTTTAATGACATATTTGGGGTCAATCATACCGCTGCACATGACCCGGATGATTTTAATGTTCGGGGGGTATGACAGGCGGGAAGTGCCTGCCAGGTCCGCGGCGGTGTAAGTGCACCAATTGCAGAAAAAGGCGACGATTGTCGGTTCAAATTCACTCATTTTATCACTCCTTATTTAAACAAGTTAAGTATTTGCTTTTTGTCTTGAATCCTGTTCTTGTGACAACCACAAGGGATTGCCCTTACGGTTAATTATTATTTTTCGCGAGTTTTGTGATTTCTATAATAATTCCTCAACCGCCAGTAAGCCGTCAATTTCTGCAAAAATTTGTTTGTCTGTAAAATGCCGCACCTTGGCAGCTCCGCTGGGACAATGACCCGCACAGCTGCCGCATCCTTTACACATGGCCTCATTGACTTCACTGATACCTTTCAGTTCATTGAATTCAATTGCCGAATATGCGCACAGTTCGATACACACCTGACAGCCGATGCATATGTTCGGATCAATGGATGAGATCATCGGTGACACTGCCACGTAGCCGGAAGAGCTAAGTGCCAGTGCTTCGGCTGCTGCGCCTTTAGCCTGAGCGACTGTATCGGGGATATCTTTTGGACCCTGGCAGGCCCCGGCCAGGAATACCCCGCTGGTCGG